>Ga0065711_1000151_pt1 | contig 91501 bp, 44 predicted proteins | sample Hoacrofraction12_FD_59098 | JGI IMG/M metagenome (GOLD analysis project Ga0065711, IMG submission 59098) | Hoatzin crop microbial communities from Cojedes, Venezuela - Epithelial fraction 12 v2 (version 2) | ecosystem: Host-associated > Birds > Digestive system > Esophagus > Crop | place... | reverse complement strand
AAATTGGAAGGACATGGATTTGACAGATGGACCACTCGTTGGATAAGGAACTGGCTCGATGGATGCACTCAAAGAGTTGCAGTCAATGGCTCGATGTCCAGGTGGAGACCTGTGACGAGTGGTGTGCCTCAGGGGTCGGTACTGGGGCCGGTGCTGTTTAATATGTTTGTCAGTGACATGGACAGTGGGACTGAGTGCACCCTCAGCAAGTTTGCCGACGACACCAAGCTGTGTGATGTGGTTGAGACACTGGAGGGAAGGGATACCATTCAGAGGGACGTTGACAGGCTGGAGAGGTAGGCCTGCATGAACCACATGAAGTTCAACAAGCCCAAGTGCAAGGTCCTGCATGTGGGTCGGGGCAATCTCAAACACAAGTACAGGCTGGATAGAGAGTGGCTTGAGAGCAGCTCAGAGGAGAAGGACTTGTGGGTACTGGTGGATGAGAAGCTCAACATGAGCTGGCAATGTGTACTTGCAGCCCAGAAAGCCAACTGTATCCTCGGCTGCACCAAGAGAAGCGTGGCCACCAGGTCAAGGGAGGTGATTCTGCCCCTTTACTCCGCTCTCGTGAGACCCCACCTGGAGTACTGCGTCCAGCTCTGGAGCCCCCAACATAAGAAGGACATGGATGTGTTGGAGCCCAGAGGAGGGCCATGAAGATGATCAGAGGGCTGGAGAACCTCACCTATGAGGACAGGCTGAGACAGCTGGGGCTGTTCAGCCTGGAGCAGAGAAGGCTCCGGGGTGACCTTATAGCAACCTTCCAGTACCTGAAGTGGGTCTACAGGAAGGATGGAGAGGGACTTTTCACAAAGGTGTGTAGTGATAGGACAAGGGAGAATGGCTGTAAACTGAAAGAGGTCAGATTTAGATTAGATATTAGGAAGAAATTCTTCACCATGAGGGTGGTGAGGCACTGGAACATGTTGCCCAGAGAAGCTGTGGCTGCCCCCTCCCTGGCTGTGTTCAAGGCCGGGTTGGATGGAGCTCTGAGCAAGCTGGTCTAGTGGAAGGTGTCCCTGCTCATGGCGGGGTGTTGGAACCGGATGATCTTTAAGGTCCCTTCCAACCCTTACCATTCTATGATTCTGTGATTCTATAGGCTGTATTTACACCATGCAAGAAAAGGAGGTTTAGGCAATTACTATACATGAGAACCCGAGAAAATAAACCCACTCAATGCAGCTTAACACAGTGCAAATCCAGGCATACTTATCAGCTTGGGTCTAATAAATCCTTGCAGGGTGTGCAGCGTGTATAGTATCAGGGCACACTGCTTGGCTGCTTCCAGACCCCAGCTGTCCTCCCCCAGGTCAGTACAAGTGTCTATCCTGGTGAAGTCCTGAGGTTTTAGAGGACAGGAAACAAACAATCAAGAACATAAGAACATTTTCTTTGTTATTTAAGGAAGAGTAAGTGGAGTTCAAGTGTTTTTGCTTTGGTACATAAAGTATACTAGTGTGTTTGAAGCTTGTTTTTGTCTCCACTAGTCTACCCTTTGTCCAGCATGGCAAATCTAACTGTAAATAGTATGTCTACCTGGAGGTACCATTCCCCAAAGTCTGGCAGGATCACAGCTTTCTTGCATTACTAGCCATTCCCATCTTTAAGCACTTCAGCATATTCTGCTCACAGAGAGGTGTTATTCCATTGTAGAAACTGGGCACCGATAGTGGTCTTTTGTAACATTCTTATATGTGAAAAGCTGTCTTCTTGCCTAAATATTCAGCAGCATATTTATGGACCAGTTTTTGATGATGCACTGATTAATGTGAACAACAGACAGGATGTTGAACATAGACACACACAGAGACACACATAAATACACAGAAATTTGACTATTATTCTGTCAAACTTCTTGATAATGAGCCATCTTGAAAGGACACTGGTATACCTCCAAACCTCCTCCATTAAAATCCAGGGAATCAAGCCCAAAAATGCAGGCTTTCCTTGGGACAGTAGTAAGAGAGAACTAGACTGTCTTTTTTTCTGCCCAGCTTACTTTCTATGAACCATATTGATGCCACCCAGCCATTTCCATAGGAGCTGCATTTACTTCCACGAGATTTGAATGTGATGGTTGACTTACAAAGCTAATCTCTTCGTAGCATTCCTTTTTACAAACATAGCTACATTTCATTCTTTGTGGTATTTTATTAGTAATTATGTGGCTTCACATAGCTCCATCATTTCAAGATTCCTCAACATAAACTACACAGAACTCTTCAGGCTAAATCTTGATTTATATAATCCAGTGGAATTTTATAGTTCTAACTGGGAGTGAACTATGGCTGCAAGTTTTTCTTAGAAGCTCACAGGCTCATTCGTTATCTTGCCACCTCCTACAGTCCCTAAAATAATCCTCCTTGCTTCAATAGAAACATGTACTACCGCACATTTTAACCATAAACATGATGGGACCATGCTCAGAAATCCAGCATTTATACATCATCCTAGGTTACAACAGCAGCAGCTGATTGTCAGGAAGCATTTCAGAGTAGAATTTAAGTGACTTGCATTTTTAAGACCAGCACAGGGGCCATAAAAGGGCACTTTGGGATATTCAAACTTGAGTATTGAGTATTCACGTATATCTTCATGTTCATTCACTGTGATTACTGAACTTGAGAAATCATTCACTTGGATCGAATATATGAAACCTTCATGTTTTCTGGGACTATTTCACAGCTTGAGCTGGGCAATGAATATGGAAAAAAGTTGATTTAAAGAAACACTGTCTTGTTTCAGGGTCTTGCACTCTCCTCATTAAAATTCTTTTGTAAAACAAAAGCATACCATTTCATTAAACAAAATAACTGCATAGGTTTCTCCATATGTTATTTTCTTTCAAGGTCCATGCATGTAAAAAGTCTGTATTGCATTAAACAGGAAGTGAATGTAAATATGACATATGGAAATCTTCCAGATGGTTGAACTGTAAAATACGATTTAATGCTGGAGAATATTTCTCCTCTCTCTTAGCTAACAACTTGCATTTCTATATAAAAACAATACGAAACTTTTTGTGTGTTTATTTTAAATAAACTTAACCAGCACTTTTAGCAGAAAAATCTCATGCTATTTCTCAATTGCTGTATTGGGATTTTTACTAAAATCAAAAGAAAAGTAATGACTTTCACATGAGGTCCAACTCTGATCTCATTCAATCAGTGTAAATCAAAATCAACTCCATTGAAGTAAGTGAAATTCAACTGATACAGAAGATATGAGGTTAGGGTCAGTTCCACTGACTTCACTGTAGTTACCTCTGACTTGCCTCAGTGTGAGATCAGATTCAGTCCAATATGGACAGACCTGCACATTCAATTTAACTCCAGGAATGGGCTTGAGACACAAAGTTTAGATCCACAACCACACTTCCAAAAAGGTAGGGTGTTCAGTACAATGATTTGGGGCTTGACAGTAAGAAAAATAGGAACTAGCTGCAAGTTCAGGGTACTTGGGTATAGATAAATTTCTAATTAATTTATTTTAAAATGAAGTGTCTGCAAATCAGCATCCCTGTTTTCTTTGCCAGGACCTAACAGCGTGTCTCTGGATTTCTGCTGTATGAGAAACTAATACATAAGGTAGAGCATACACTTTAGCTGTGAGAAAAATTATCTGCTGTTGCAGAAGAAATCCAGAACTCTGGACTCAATTCTTGGCAGGAAAAGCCTTTTGATTCATTTTTAGACCAAAACCAAATGTTGACATTAAAGAAGGATAAGAAGAATAAAGTTTGGTGCTTGAACTCTTCTGAGTGTTCAGTATGAGGGAAGCTAACAAAGCTGGCTAAAGTGGTGAAGCAATTTGGTAGTAGAGGTTTGAACTCGATGGTCACATGCAGACAGGTTTCTGCATTTCCTATAGCCCTTGACCCTTCCCCATTCCTACAACTGCCTCCAAATTGCACCACTTTTTGAAGTTTAGAATCATTTCAATAAGTCTTTTCCACTTTTAGTTTCTGATTGCATCTAAAGTGCCAAATGTTTTGAGGAAGGCTGCTCTCCTCTCAATTTAGTCAAGATGTTTCAATACATTTATAATCCATATGGAAACCCAAACTGTGTACAAAGCCTTTGGAGATTTGCACCTCATTACACCCCTACAGGTTCGAAAAAAGCAGTGCCAACGCAGCTACCAAATTTATGAAGACATCTACTTCACATTGCACACTTGTTATGTTAAATCATGGAGCAAGTTGTTAATAAAGATCACATTGTCGGTAGGGCGTTATGGACACTTACATAAGAACGTATGTTATTCTTTTGTTCCATTTCTTATTTTTAGAGCATGACAGCAAAATCAGGAGGGAGCCATGACTTGTAATTTCCTTGCAGTATCTGTGTTAAGGATTCTTGCTGGAATCACACAGAAGGAAAAGAACAAAACATAGCACATCTGCCTTTTTAGCCTAACCCATAGAAGTGAATTCAGACCTTTTTATCTCATCTCATTCTCATATGGAGTGAATTTCGAAACAGAGGAAGTGAAGAACAAAGTGGAGGCCAGGTGACAGTCTGGTCATAACCACACAATCACAGTAAGGCAGTACAGGGAACGTGCTGCAATCTTCAGAGGTAATACAGTGCAACATAAACATGGCATTTTCCCTGGAGACTCTTCCTTAATGTGTTGGAATAGCAGGAAAGTTCTGAAACCCATTAAGATTTAGACTAGTGAGAGTTTAAATTCCTGGAAATCCAAACAGCTGGGGAGATTAAAGAGCTAAATCCAGACAAAAAGCTGCCTACAGGATAGGAGTTGAGTGATAGGCCGGCAACCTATCCCTTAAAAAAACAGTAACATGATAAGGCTGCCATCAGCAAGACAGATACAGATGGAACAGTTTTGTTTAAAGTCTCTAGGCAATATTTAATGGTAAAAAAAAACTTAGAGTGCATACACAACAACTATAGACTTAGGTTGGTGTGTTTTTTTAAGTTTGCATACTTTCATATTGTAGCAGTAGGATGTATAATTTGAGATATAAAATAAATACATAATTAAGATGTCATATTAGTTTTACTTGGGTTTTTTTAAAGCTTCCACATAAAAGATTTATAGATAGAAGAAAATGCAAAAAGAAAATATTATTCCAACTGAGATCTTCAACGACTACAGATTGTTTGCATCTGCTGTGCTGCATGATACTTCACAGAATGAGACATCTCTTAGAGCCATTTATGCTCAGAGAAGATCAAGAGGCAGCAAGTGATCCCAACAGGAACTCCAGAAGTGTAACAGAAAGTCCCTCTGAGACCATCTCACCCTCATGCAATTGCCTCCTGTTGCTACACAAATGCCGAAGTACATTGGATTCACTATCAAAACGAACTGTCCAGAAAACACTGAGATGTTTATTTTCAAAGCTGGAAACTTTGCCCCAGGAAAGCAATTCTCTGAATGACCCTGTTCTTCCTGACTGATGACAAATGACAGATGTAGGTGTAGGGTCATGTCGTTTGATAGGCACTGGCGCAGGAGGGTGACATTTCTCCATCATGGTGGGACATGCATCGAAGCTAACTATTGAAAAAATCATCTGTATCTATTAAAATTCTGATAATACTTCTGGTTTTAAAAAGGCTTCTGGGAGTTTAAGATGCCCAGTAAATGTGAAACCAAATCATTGAGGAGAGCCCCAAAAGGCATGTCTCAATTGAGCCTTGGCTCTAGGCTCCTGACACAGAATCACATCAGCCTGTTCAATCCCATATGGGACACCATGGTCTGCAGAGACATGGCAGCCAAAAGTGATGAGCACCATCCTGGCACAGTGTGCCTGTCAGCAACCCGCATCTCAGCAGCACTCTTCCCTCAGCTTGTCCTGGATTGATTCTGCTTCTCTTCAAGATTCAAGGGACAGGAGCCAATTCTCTCTCCTGTCGGAGAGGTAAGTTACAGGTAACTTTTTTTTGTTGACCTATTTTGGTTCATGCAATCAAAATCAGGATCACATAATATTGATTTTCATGAGAAAGGCTTTGGATGGTGGGATGGTTTTTTTTAGTCTTATTTAAATGAAATTTAAAGTTCAATTTTGAATTTTTCTTTTGAGAACTATCCTAAACAAAACTGAAAACAGTCATTAAGGGTTTAAGTGTTTCTTCCCCTTTTGGACTTCATTAGGAGGAGGTTCATGGTGGTAATGTTTCATTAATATAAAAATAGAGGAGACTGAACAGCATTTTGGTGTGGGCGGGGTGTGTGTGGGAGAGATGTCTCTATAACCTGCATAAGGCACTGAGGAAAAGATCCCAGGCTCCAGACATGCTTCAGCCTGTGTGGCAGCTGACCTGCAGAAATCCACAAAATTTCCAGAGCAAACCTATAGAAGTGAGAAGTTGGCTGAAAAAACTCATGTCACGTTTTTGCTTAACTCTTTCAAAATACTACTACAGTTTAACTTGAAAGAAAAAAACCTCTATTTGCTTGGATTTCCACTGTATTATTTTATCATTCCCCAGTAACACAGCTGGAGAAGAGTCATTATTCTGGGATGATGGAGTTAATATTGAGAAAGAAAACTGTTTGGCTTTAGATCACTGAGCTGAACTGCAAAGGGGCAAAGCATGTCAAGATTTAGTGGTTGTTCCAGGCTGCATATAGAATGAATTAGTACCTTCAATTTTATTCTTGGTTGCATAAAGATAAAAAATACCACTACCATGACTTCAGCCATTGTTGGCAACCCCAGAAGAACTAGATAGGTCAAGCTTGAAAGCAAATGAGTAGGGTGGAGTGGAGGAAATTCCCTCTCAATCCTACAGGTGCACTATCTAAGCCAGTGTTGGAGCACATGGAGAAGGCAATATGAGGAGGTTTGTACTGCCAGAACACCAGCTGGATTTCCTCTGGGCTTAACCAAAAGACCTTGATACACAAATTCAGATTGGAATGGCCCTGAAACACTTCATTTAAAGATAACAGATCTCTAGTGTCTGTCACCAGAACCCCTGAGTCTTCCCAGGCCCCTGCTGGGTCCTTGCTTAATATGGCATTACAGTTCGAGTATTTTCTCTCATGCACCAATAAGCCAGTTGTTTATGTTTATGAAAATTACGCGAAGTGGATGGTTCTCATTTTTTTTTCATTCTTTTAACCTCCAGAGCTTGTAGATTTCATCCTGTTTGCAAGTTTATCTCCTTCATCCCAATCAAAAAAATCTTCGTAAGTTACAATAGAATGGACTGCAAATGGAATAATTCTCTCTAGCCCCAGAGTGCAACAGAGCATTAAGCATGGTTCACTTTAACTGCATTTGACAAAAGGAACTCTTTCAGCACATTTTTATCAGTGCCTGTTTTTTATTTGTGCATTTGTGAGGTTGCTGATACTAAGTTCATCTTAAGGCAAACATTCACTGTGCATTGATAACAAAGTTGGGACACTTTGCATTTGATAGTAATAGAGTAAACACTTTCTTCCACATAGTACAAAACATATTTATTTTAGCTAAGATTGCCTAGGAATTAAGGCTATTTATCTTACTGTACCATGAAGAACAAGCTTCTTTAGGCTACAGAAAAGAAAAATCCGTATAAGAAGTTCTGCATGTGACTCTAGGAAATCTCTGAATCACTTCTCTCAATACTATCAATGCAGAAAGGTAAATACTGAATATTTTTCATGTGAAAACCCTACAATTCTTTATTTTGTATCTAAAGAAATTACTGCTGCATTTTAAAACAAGTGGTCATTTAACATTTATAGTAAAATGTTTGAATGGTGGTTATCAATACAAAGGGGAAAGAATTGCAGTGAACAACTCAATAGCTGAATTTTATATTTTATGTTGTGTTTTACAGATTGTTGACGACAAACTGCTATTTCCAGGAAAGTATCCATTCAAAATTATGCCAAAATTGTGAAACTATTCCAACTTAAATATTTTTCAAACTCAAGGGATTTTTTTCCATGAAAGTACTATAGGGAGGAAGTATTCAATTTTAATATATGAACGTTCAAATACCTATCCCATATATCTATCTATAAATAACTATCATAAATCCATATTTAAGCACACATTAAGTCTGGTGTTTGTTTCTCTTTAAAAGAACTTTACTTAGAAAATAACATTTCACATCCAATTCTTGATTCAGCATACATTAGGAATTAATTTTCCTTAAATATTTTGTAGCATTTGCTCTAAGTGTGCTGTCTTAGTTATTATTCCTGAAAACATTCTTCCTTGAGAGAGAAGTCAGAAAAGATATAAAGAAATACAAACCAATTTTTGATTCTCTTCAGAATTTGGAGCAAATGAGGGTTTTTTTTAAAAAAAGAGACAGTTTTACCTAACTCATTGAAAAGATGTCGTTGACTGACGTATTTTCTCTAACCCTACTTATTTAAGAAAATACAGGTGCTTTATAACTTTTCTGCTCTATAGCATTAGAGTGCTTGCCAAGTTTTTCTTGGCTAACACTATGGATAATTATTTTTCAACTATGTGCATTTTAGCACTTAAACCACAATATTTACCTATGTCACAACTACAGAGAGAGTACAAGTTTCCTCAAATCAGTGTGGCCCAGAATTTTTGGGATTAAAAGCCATAATGATAAGAAACCAATATACATGACAGCTCTTTCAATCAATTGTACAGATTTTCAGATCTGTTGTGAGCACAGAGTTCTGCTTTAACATGATTTACACTGGTGTTACTAAGCTCAGAACCCAGCCCAGAATATTTCTGTCATTCTTGACATTTTGACAAGTTGCTAGTAAACCTGGCAACTAGTGCTATTAGGCATCTATATTTTACAGTGCAACATGTTTTTGTCCTCTAGGAAGCAACAGAGACTGATGCATTTTTCACGAATCTCTGAACAGCTTTGTGCAGTGCTCTTTCTCTTATACAAGATACACCAGCAGCCTCAAGTTCAGAGCCTTTCCATTTGCATCATTTTATCCTGACTGACGAACTAAAGGACTGCTTTTGATGTCTGTATCTACCTGCTGGATCCAGGTTATACACAATCTTCACATATTCGTGGTGTACAGAGGAGGAAGTGAATATCTAGCTTTTTAAGGAAGAGATACTGGCTAGTTCCCAGCAGCTCTCAAGTACTTAGATTAAGCAGTCTCCCATAGGACTGCTTCAATAAGGCCCAAGACTCTTCTTTAACGTCTGCATCGTTTGGTTTATTTGAAAACCACTGACCCATCTTTTCATAGCCTATGCCCCAGGAATGTGTTCAAGTGAGATTTCAAGCATTGATTTTTTTTCTGTTATTAGTCCTTGCATCTCTAAATAACCGACCCAAAAAAAACCAAAACATGAAACTTTCCAAAGTTTCTACTCTTCTAGCTGCCACATCATCTAGGTGTGGGGGTAAATACTGAAAAGAACTGGCATTCAGTTACTAACCTGAAGACACCTACGTGGTACGAGCTGTTTCAAAAACATTTAAATTTTATTTACTATTAAGGTGGATGTTAACCTCCTGCACCCACCCCAAAAGGTAAATTGAGTCAGAGAAGCTGTGATATGTAAAGAGGGCAGTCTGGAGTCATTCTTGATTGAGTCATGGCTAAAGGGCAAATAATTGTGTTTGTAGAATCCTTGTTGCTATAAAAAGCAACACTGGTATTGATGGGTGGAGTATTCCTTGATGTGGAGACTGGGGGAAGAAGCTGTAGCAGAGAGATACAGAGAACCTGTGTTCCATACTGGTTAGAATTAGTTGCACTGCTGCTTGTACACAAAATATACAAATCTCTGTGACCCACCACAAACAGATCCGAATTTCATTTGAATGTGCACATTACTTTTGAAATGATTGTCAAGGGCTTTGCTAAACAATATTTAGAGTATCTTCATGAAGCGTTCTCCATAGATCTTTCTTTTTAGTTTCCTGTTTGGTTGCCTAAGTCTTGTGTTGCAAACAGCAAGGAAATTTAACTTTCAAACAGGGGCAGTGCATAGTTTCAATACTGTGGTCATACCTCAGGGAAAATCTTATGATTCTCTCCTTACCTCTTATGGGGGAGCCATCTGTTCCTTGTCCTTACCTGTTTGCTATCTCAAAACCTCTCTGCTTATGTACACACACTCCAGCTGTCAGCATGCTTTGAATCCTGGGCAGCCTTGGTCCTGACTAGTGACCCAATTACTGCCCATAGTAGATTACAGGACATACAGGACAACCAATATTTTGCATGAGCTATTCTTCTTGTTCCCAAACTTGAAGAAGAACCAGTGAAGGAAAGAGATTCCTGCTGTTGTTAATTGTTTGTGCTAAAATCCACAACTGCCTTATGATTTAATACCATTCTCTGAAAGAGTTGAAACAGGTCCAAGTAATCATGATTCAATCATGTTGTAATTACCTACCAGTCACTCTGCAAATTGAACTTGGATTTTTTATCTATGTATGAATTCACATAACTGGTTTATATATAATTCCATTAGCCAGCTAGCTCTTTCTTTATGAAGCATGTTGAACAAAACAAATTAATATAGCCCAACTATAGTTGCTGTGTTTACCTGTTGATGTGTTGGCATTTTTACACCACACATAAACACTCCCTAGAGATAGTTGTCAAAGGGATTCAGCCTAAAAAAAGCAGGGAAAAGGTTCAGGTTCTAACACTTGGTTTTTGGTACTTTTATTTTACAACATGTGAGAAAGGCAGTAATGACAGTTTGAAGCAGAAAGAGTTTTGCACAGACATCAGCCTTGTACAAAACTAACGGCCCAAGTCCAATCCTAGTTGCTGTCTGTCTGGTGGAGCCAGCTGTCCTGATCAGGCTGCTCTGAGGCTGAGGTGCCTAAATGGGTAAATACTATCAAATCTTCATGGTTGACACAGCCAACAGTGTGCCCTGATTGCCAAGAGGGCCAATGGTATCCTGGGGTACATCAAGAAGAGCGTGACATGCAGGTTGAGGGAGGTTCTCCTTCCCCTCTACTCTGCCCTAGTGAGGCCCCATCTGGAGTACTGTGTCCAGTTCTGGGCTCCCCAGTTCAAGAAAGATGAGGAGCTACTGGAGATAGTCCAGTGGAGGGCTACGAGGATGATTCGGGGACTGGAGCATCTCTCCTACGAGGAAAGGCTGAGGGAGCTGCGCTTATTTAGCCTGAAGAAGAGAAGACTGAGAGGGGACCTTATAAATGCTTATAAATATCTGAAGGGTGGGTGTCAGGAGGATGGGGCCAAGCTCTTTTCAGTGGTGCCCAGCAACAGGACAAGGGGCAATGGGCACAAACTGAAGCCTAGAAAGTTCCGCCTGAACATGAGGAAGAACTTCTTCCCTCTGAGGGTGATGGAGCACTGGAACACGTTGCCCAGAGGGAATCATCTTCTCTGGAGATATTAAAAACCTACCTGGACAAGATCCTGTGCGATTTGCTCTAGGTGACCCTGCTTCGGCAAAGGGGTTGGACTAGATGACCCACAGAGGTCCCTTCCAAATCCTAAGATTCTGTGTGTTTCTGTGATTTTGTAATGGTTGTACAGCTACTAAGAGCTCTTCACATCCACAATATAGCTGTGTCCAGCCTAATTAATATTGTGATATTTTTTAATTAGGTAAGATAATGATATCTGCTGGGCCAATGGTTTCTGCTTTGGTCTATTAGTATTTTAATGGTGTCATAAGGGACTTATCCAGGAGACAATCATTTGACTACAGTTTCAACCTCTGGAGACTAGGCTCACCAGGACATTATTGAGACAGGATGTTTCAGGCCCATTCCTTGCTCTCACTCCTGCACAGTAGTGAACAGTAGTTACTGTAGATGTAGTCACATGAGGTCTTCAGCAGCAGCTCTGAGCAATCACGTTATCCCTCCTGCTCCTCAGTTGTGTGATTCTGAGGTGATATCCTGAACAAAATCTGACCTGTTGAGTTTGCTAGGATAACCTAGAGGTAAAATATTCTGTCGGCAAGTGTTGGGGTTGACCCCACTGCCTGCAAATTTATTTTTAACACAGGTTTTCTCCAGAACACCACCGTTCTAAAGGGCTGACAGCAAATCATTGTTCTTGGTGACAAAACCAGTCATCCCATGCAAAACATCACAGGACTCGTTCTCTAATCTTGATGATCCTAGGGCATTTATATTCCTCTTCTCTTTACCGGATCCCCTTTGGCTTTCCTTTCAGCTCCAGACTTTTCACAGTCTCTGCCTCTGCTGGCAGGCATTCACTGAGACATCTGACAGCCTGGCTCTTCTTGTTTCGAGGCAGCCACCGCTGTGTCCCTCACTGGCTGCACTCTTCCTCAGAAAGTGCCTACGTCTGCTCCTGTGAGCAGCAGCAGCACTGAGGTGTGGGAGCAGCTAGAAGCAGCAGGCCTGTACATCTGAGACCACAAGTAAGGCTGCAGCGGTGGGCAGCAAGCAGACAAGAGAGAGGTGCTGCAGCACTCGGAGAACAGCAGCCGCCGCAGCCAGCAGACCTGAGACGTTGGCAGGGACCCCTGTAACCGATACAAAGAAAACCCACCCCAGCCAAAGCCAGACTCCTGACACATCTGTAACTGCCGAAAAAGTTATACAATTTGAAACGAAAAAGCGTTTTTAAGGCCAGTGGGGGGGAGGTAGAGGAGGAGGCTTCTGCCTGCATAAAACCTGTCACGCACTGCGTGTGCAGACTTTTATATTTTAGTGGTGCTTGTGATAGAACTTTTATTTTTGAAAGCATGTGCATGCGTTGTAACAAGAGAGAGTTACTGGGAATGGATAACCAGCTGGAAAAATGTGGTCAAGGTTAAACTTTTCAGGTCCATTCATGCCTGTGAATTAATTTAGCTTGCCATTTTATGATCTTAAGTTATGAAATGTTCATGCAAAGCATTAACAGCAAAAGGCAATCCAAGAGACGGTCTATTATGCCAAACTTTAATCACTAGACAGTAATTAGGCTGTCAGTTACAAAACACAGCATTTGTGATATTTCCAAACAAAGTAACAGAGTGCCATGTGTCAAAAAAAGGGAGTGGTTGAGACAGGTAAGAGTCTTTTTATTTGACAATGCCAGTTTAATTTCTGAGGACATGAGTATCTTGTTCCACTGTGTCAGTGTACCCTGGTTTGAAAGAAGAGCTTTCAGAGACATTCTCAGTGCAAGCCCACAGACAATAAAAGAAAAATTTGAAAACAACACAGTAGAGATTATTCCTTTGAATTTCAACAGTGGCAGATTCTTATTCATCTCATTGTCTGAGACCTCAAGGCATTCCTTAATACATACAACAGCAGAAGTTAAGTATCACAACATCCTGAAGATGTTAGTGAAGCCTGTTTTATGGCTATTGAAAGTGAATTGCATGTTAGGTACAACATTTTTTAATAACCACCATGAAGGTCATGTGACAAGATCTGTTTTCAGTGTTAAAAGATGAAGTCAATGGTTCACTAGATTTGGGGCCCAAAGTACACTTAGCTGTCGATATGCCCATATAATTCACTCCTAGGCTTAAGGCAATCTTTTACTCACGTTTACCATCGACAGCTCCCCAGGGCCTGCTAGCTGGGGGAGTTAGAATATTAAGATGCACTGCAATCATTGCACTCATGCACATGGGTTTACTAGAATAAACATAGATAAGGAAAACATTTAAGCCTTACTGTAAAAACAGTAACTGGTGCAGACTTTGGGTGACATAAATAAAGACAGTGGTATTTTATATTCAAATATGTCACTTGGGGCTCACACAGCAGCTTGTTTGTGGCTGAACTGTCCAGCCTGACAACAGGCAAAATATCTCACACCCTACAACTAACCACTGCAGTAGATATTTGGCATTTTTGGTGCTGCTGATGAAATGTTTCCATTTATGGAGTAAGAATTATTTACTGGAGACACAGAAGCACAATATTCAGCAGTGAACAAACTGGTTCTTATAACGGACACAAAAAAGCATGGTCCTTCCTTGGTGCAGAATAGCACTGTCTTTTTTCTGAGAACACAGAACCATAGAATCGTAGAATCATGGGTTGGAAAAGACCTCTAAGATCATCTACCTAAGTTAAGTCCAACTATCCACCCAACACCATCGTTCTTACTAAACCATATTCCAGAGTGCCCCATCTACACATTTTTTGAACACCTCCAGGCACTGGGACTCCACCGCCTCCCTGGGCAGCCTGTTCCAATGCTTGACCAATATCTGTGTAAGCATGCACGTTTCATTTCTGGCAGCAGCAAAACTTACCTCGGGAAGAATTAATATTTAATATTGAAAAAGGAAAGACGTATTTGAGATCAATATTATCTCCTTTCATGGTTTTATTATAAGTTTTGCAATATTTTGTTTTTTCTCACAAGATCACTCTTAGAAGTATGCAGATGGCCTTCTGAGCTTTTATTTAAAGAAGTGGACACCCATGCAACTAGAGTTCCTGCCTGCAGATGGGCTTCAATGTCTGACCTAAAAAGGGTCTTCCTCAAAATATCAGAAAACGTTCTTTCTTAAAATGTTTTCTGAATACTGATAGCCAGTTCCCAGACTCACAGCGCTGTATACGGATGCACACATACTGTACATATCAGCTCATAGATGTAGATATGAGTTTACCCGCTAAATAAATACCGAGGGCACTTTCCAGTTTGATATACTCAAAAGCCAGCATCCATGCTTTTGCAGTGGCTGCCAGGAACAGCAAGCACACTCACTGTAGCCATTTTAAAGGCTAACAGATAGAGCTCTAAGTACCAGCAAGCTGTACGACAAGGTAATTGAACTGCCTTGCACAAGACCAGCACCAGTTGCTAGTGAGCGTGTGTTTCTCAGAAACAGTTTCTTAGACATTCAGACGCTATACAGACATTTGGGAATTTCTTTTCTGTTGTCAACATGCCTTTTATTTTATGTATCAACCTATCTAGAGTCAAGTTAAACTTATGCAGGTATTTGCCAGGTACTTAGGAGTAGATTCTATGAAATCCCAAATAAATCAGGAAAGGTAAACACTGCATAGGACAGAAAATGCTATTTAAATATTTACTGAAACTGAAAATACAACAACAAAAAAAGACCCTATCTATGGCATTTAAACAGCACCAGTATCAACGCATGCAGGTGTTTTGCAGTGGTGAAATGTACTTATGCTCACAGTACCATTTAGTGATACCAATTTATATTGCCTCCTTTTCTACAGAGCAGGAAAGTGAGCACAGGCTTCTCAAATTTTTTGCTAGTATCTTAAGCCATCATTCTTCTGTTTTAACTAGAAACATACAGCGTAAACAATTCTGGGGAATGAGTTACTCCCAAAAGAGGACAAAAGGAGAAACACGTAGAAAGAAAGAGAGGAAGGGAGAGATATGAAAAAAGATTTTGAAACAGACACAGATAAGACATTTGACATGACTTTTCAGTGCAATACGGTAGCAAGAAAATGTTTAATTAGAAACTGCATGGCATGAGGTCTGCTGTATAAGTTGCATAACTCTGTCCGTATGGTTCTGGTGAGACCATACCTAAAAAATACATTTGGTTTTGAGCAACTTATTATAAGGATGATTGTGCTAAACTGGGATGAATTCAGAGAACCGCAAAACAATCATTAAATGGCTGAATTTATGAGGAAAGATAAAACAGCTATATATACATATAGTTTGGCTGTGAGATATCTAAAGGGAGACATTAATTGTCTGTTAGTACAATATTCAAAGGCTTAAATGCCAAAGAGGCTGAAAAATCATATGAATTATTTAGTGAGATATTAAGAGGATGCAGTTAAGGTTAATGAAATGGAATACTCTCAAGTGATAGAGCTTGAGAAAGGGCTGGCCCTCAACCATGTAATATATGAATACAGTGTTTAGTTTAACTGCCACGTTATCTGTCTATATGTTTGTTGAGAGTACATGTGTGTAGGCCAGGGAGCAGAAAGGAAGGCAGTAGGTGCAATTTCACTCCAGAATTAATTTGTGGCTGTTATGTCGTGCAATTTACGCTCTGGGTGAACAAAAGGCATGATTTATGCATGTAAACTCTTCAAATCCTTGTGGAAACAAAGTGTTTGGTAGAAGGACTACAGCAGTTAGCTGTCAAAAAGTGGAAGTTTCTATGCTGCAATTCACATGCGGGATACACATTCATTGCAAACTCTGATATTAATCTTTCCATTACTGGTTTACATCTACAGAAAGTACATATGCAGTACAAATGAATAAACTTGAACTATTCAGTGGATTTAAAAGAATGTATTTTCCTGCCTACTGGATTTTCCAGCATGAGAAAGAAATGTCCAGAGATTCTTCTTTTGTTTCCATGTGAGATAGAGGAAATTGTACAAACACAGAGATCCCAAACTCATTCAATCTCCCCTCATTCCCTGGCAAAGAGTGTATAAGACTTTGGAGATCTTTGGTTCTGCTAAAAAGATAGACTTCATCCATTTCCGCTGTGCTGTTACGGTTTTTATCTATGGTGCTTTGTATGGAAGTTGCCAAACAACATCTGTGTTGCTTATAAAAAAAAAAAGAAAATGTTTTCAATTTGTTTAGATCAGCATAAAAACATATTTTCATGTGAAATTGTTCTTGTTCTAGCAGCTATCTGATGGAGAATTTACTCACAAACACATGAGTCAGAATTGCCCCTGGCATTTTGTTGCCTTAGGTGAAATACCAGCCCAAATACCCATTCAGTTCTTTATCATGTTTGACAAGTTAATTTAAGAATGATTTCTATTCAGTCAGAATTTTGTGAAAAATTTGTTTTGTTTTGTTTTGCTGTTCTTTCTTCTCTTGCCCGATTGCCTTCAATCAGCTTCATGCTTCAACATGTTTCATTCCTCTTGTTGCTCTGATTTCCCTAGGATATTACTATTATTTTTGCCATCCAGCCTCTCTTCATGCATTTCGTTCCTTTCCCCTGCCATGTACTGTTTAGTTGGAATCCCATATCTCCTGGTCCAAGCCATTCCGGCTGTCCAACATTGTCACCTAATGACCTCTGATGCTCATGAATGCACTTACCCTTGAAGGAAGAGTACGCTGCACCTCAGCTCTTTCAGGGCCTGGGATTTGTGGGAGAGTGATCAAATGGTGAAGGAAAGTGAAAAGATAGATAAAGAGGGAGAAAAGGCAATAGTTTCAGCTGCAAAACATTCTTTATCCTGTTTTTATTTAATTTTAATGATTCTTTATTCTTATACTTTAGTATCTGCAGTCTTTGCTTCATGCCTTTGAAATGCTGCCTCTCCAAATCTGACAGCAGAGAAGACCGTGCAATCCAGTCTGCTGGTGTTGTGGCAGAAGAGCACTCATTCTTTGTCCTTGACTTATAAATAGGCAGGAAGCGTTGCCCAGATTAGAGTTTCCTGACCTTATTTGTTCTGCAGGAACAGCTGAGACATGACAGAGAGATCATACTAATGTCATCTTGCAGGACAGCTTTAGAGTAGTTGCTGGCAGAAAAGCTCTGCCTGGTCCCAAAGGGTTTTGGTTTAGCAAAAGCAGCCAGGTTCATGATCTAGAAGACAGGGGTGTGAGACAGGAGTGACAGCACAGAACCTTCTTGTGAGTCCTGCTTTAAACTTCAGCTCAAAGGCCTGAAATTCAAGTATGTCCTTCAAATGGGAGACCTTTCCAAGCCTTTCCAAAAAAGCTGCAGTTCCTGCTGTTTCTGCAGAAGGGCCAGAAGCAGACAAACTTCACAAACACTATGCTCCTTTCCTGTCTTTTGCAGGGAAGTTTTACTTGGTGAAATCCAGCAAGCTGAAGTAACCGTGTGTGATAGATCTCCACAAAGAGTTCAAGGCTACACCGAGATTCAGCAACATTTCAAAGAATGAGAGGTGTGAGACACGTATATCATACATGTATGCACATGCATATGCATACACACAAGCATATATTAAGCCTTTTGAGTGTTGTTAAGAAAGTGTAGTTCAAAAATTAAAAAGGTAAGACATTCAATCATGATTCTTCACTTAATGCTTTGCCCTGCTTGTTTCCAAACATAATTTCTCCTGGTTTACTTTGTACAGTTTTCAGCAAGTGTTTTTAGGAAGATGTCTTGTGTGAAACTGAGACCTTAAAATTGCCAGATAACCATATTCAAACTGTCTAAGTAAACTGTGAAACCTGATGCATGAGAAATAGGGTGCAAACTGATTATAGAGAAACTAGAAAAGTATCCAGGAGTTTGGGAGTGTAGGCATTTTTTCCGAGCACAATAGAAGCACTTAACCATGTTTTAGATGGAATGTGTTACTGAAGTTCAGTTTTTCCTTGAATTTAGTTTTAGAAAAATACTCAAGAAAATTCAAGGCCTCTCCAGGACACACTAATTTTTTGTTTTGCAGTTGCAGCTGTCCACTGACATTAAGGAACTTGGGTCTGTTCCAGCCTTCATTTACACATGTTGAAATAACAAAATTCTGTTTGCTGTGTTGTATGGTGGTGCCTTTAATGAAGTGCAAGAAGTTGTGTCCTAACTGTTGACATTGAGATGAGGATAGAAATAGTAGAGGAAGGTAAGCATTGTTAGGCTTCCTTCCTGTTTCTTATTTTATTAAACTAAGTGACAGTAAACTTTGAAGATTAAAGTGCATATATGACTTTCATTTCAATATTAGGCCTTGACCTAAACACTGCTTCAGCTGAGGAGATTCCTGCAGCCTCGAGAAGCACACGAAACTGGCATGCACACCCACTGCAGACAAGGGCATAATCTTGTATTGTTCATAATAACACAATAAATGAGACATAGCTATTTGAAACATTCAGAAGAAATAATTCAACATATAACTCTTAACATACTCAAAAGGAAAAGAAAACACCAAGGGCACTGGGCCTGCTGATTTTGCCAATGTGAATAGGCTTTCATGGGAATAACTCAGTTGTCCTCACTAGGAGGGAAGTACCCCGCAGCAGCCAAAGAATGTAAGAAATGTTCCAGAAATCATTTCACTGTTAGCAGAGTTTGAGGTGTATTTGAAAGCCTGTATTATAAAAAGCAAATAAATACTCCAATTAAAACTTCACCAGGCCCGAATCTTTGTTGAATCTATTATCAAAAAATGACTAGTGAGAGGTCAGCTGTGGAAAGGACCAGTTTCTTACCACTGTTCCCAAAAACATCTGCAACAAAACAAGTGATGTATGATTCCTTTTACTGCCTACCAGCAGGTACTTTCAACTACTAAATTCTAGGCACTGTTCGTGACATCACCAGGGAGCGTGACTTAGGCCAAAAGCTTGGCAGGAGGTGCTGGTAACTCTTAAATCAACAGCAATCAAAACTGGAAAACCAACATGCTTACTACCATCAAATTTAAAAGAGAATTTATTGTGCCTCAAACATAGCAGCAGATTTAATAGAAAAGTAGACATGTTTATGGTTTCAGATTTACAGCAAGACTTATAAACACCTTACTACTCAGAATCCAGTCTGGTGCCCTAGAAACTAAGAATGTTACTCTGTTGAGAATGAACTGTTGACAAAAATGTCTTGCCTAAGTTTGCCATAGTGGTTAACCAAATTGCATTTACTGCTGAGAAGGTAAATAAAAGCAAACAAGATGCCTCTTTTACCACAATACAGTAAGGTTCAAACTGACCAAGTTTAATGCTATGGCATATATATGCTTAATGTTTATGGAATTTTTCTAGAAACTATTTGCCTTGTTGGGCTTAACATCTTATAGGAGATCTACTGAATAGGAACATGTTTTCGTATTACATGTACTTAAAGACCTCATCAAAAATATTCAGAGAGGCTGCCATGAATACCACAGTTAACCATTCTGCAAATAAAATGGGTCATGGTTTACTCTTACATTAACACGAATAAATCAATCTTGTCCCATATAGTATATGTACACAGAAAAATTAGCTGACAATTAAAATGATAATACTAATGGAAATGATGCTGTGTGAACAGAAGTCAGCTACACAGACTGTGCTGAAATAACACAGCAGATCTTAAATCTGCAGGAGAACTGAGAAACTGAGAAACCCAGGTCTGGTGTCTAAGTGTCTGTTCAGAGCTACAGGGTCTTACACAGCTAGCTGCTGTGCTGCTTGTCCAGCAAGTAAGCAAAGCATACCCAGCATCATCTGCTGCTAATGGAGAAACTCCAGCTTACAAAGAGGCACAAGACTAACAGTCTTGGGTTGCTCTGCTGCCACAGGATAGACTTGTCTGTTTTGTCTTTCTCCTACATGGAGGAGAAGAAAGAAGAAAAGAGGGAGAGGGAAATTAAGGAGAAGAAGATAAGGCCGAAATACACCCATTTCAATATACAGCTTTGAACTGGATCAGGCTGGTTTGCAAGCTAAGAGATCTAGAAAGGCAATTCTCTTTCGTCTGAATTTCTTTTTTTGCTGAATTCATACTTTAACACTCCTTTAATGCTATTTTTAAAATTAAGCTTGAAGCTGTTAATAATAATGAAGAGGACCAGCCTCCTGTGACTTTTAAAAACATATGTTATTAAGTCTTGCTCCAGAACACATCTATATAAGTAGAGATTGAACATGAAAATGAGTTTGTTTTCTCAGCAGAAATGCTTTCTTAGAGTCTGAGATGATGCCCTCGTGCACACTTGTGAGCAAGACTGCAGCCTCACATAAGAAGTGTTACGACTAACATGAAAACACAAAAGAGTCAGCAGCTGTTGAAGTGGGAAATAAAGAAAAAGGTCAAAGTACTAAGATCACGTGATTGCTCAGTAAGGCAATAATCTACAGCGTACCACAAATCAGCATGGGAAGGGCAAAATTTGCTCAGACATCACAGAGTACTTCAGAGAAGATCCCTAAAGTGCAGCTGCAATTTGTGGCAATGTGTGATGAAACCACTCAATGGAATAATGCTGACTAGTAGTAGAAGTCTTCCACCTCCACAGAAAAATCTCCAGGCTCTGATTTCTGCAGCTTCTATCTCCTATTTCTGGCTTTTTTTCTTTCTTGGTAGTGGTGGTAGAGGATGGGCAACATTTCCAGTCACTCTGTATTTAGCAATATCATGCAAAATCTTGTGAAACGAGATATTTTACATTATATCTCAAGAGAATCAGGGCTCAGGAGTTGGTTAGTTCCATGGTTCGTTTGTGGAAGATCTGTTCTGCCCTGAGATGTCATGTTCCCGTTATTCTAATGTTTAGATGAACCACTGTAAACACACCTTGTCCATACCATTACAAAATAAACCAGATTCAGTTCTATTCAAAGTGTTCACATGACTGGGTACTGTATGTGAGCTAAACAGCAGTAACTTCTGGAAAGGCTCCAGCTAGGAAGGAAATGGTTGGCTGACCATGACTGAGTATGCTGATTTCCAGTTGTACCTTTCCACACTGAAAACCTTACCGCTTAGTCCACAGAGTTCCACTGACATTTGTTGTAAAAAATGAGCTAAGCTGGAAGGAGGCAGCTAAAGACAATAATTACAGTAGCTGGTAGATTGTTCCAGGGGTGGAGGGTAGGTGGGTAACGGGACGCGACACGACTGTTATCAGCCATGCTTTTGAGCTATATCCAGAATTATACAGGTTTTCCAACCTTCCAAAAAAGTGCCGCAAAAACACCTTCATCACCATCTTGTCTACAGACCTGGCTGAAAGGTGAGGTGCTTTCTAGGTTCACCGAGTTTCTAAGATGGTCAATGTCTTTTTAAGGTCACTCTCAATAGTTTTTTAAAAGTCACCATCATCTGAGATGGTTCTTGAGAAACAGAAGAACGAAAATGTCACTCCTGTCTTCAGAAAGGGTAAGAAGGGGGATAGGGAGAGCTACAGGCTAGTCAGCCTCAAATCAAGGTGAAGGAGAAGGAGAAAGAACTTACCCCATTATTTTTGAAGGACAGAATCCTGTGTCAATTAAGGTATGAAAAGATAGATCAGATAAATTAATAGCAGGTAATTTCATTGACACAGTCTTCAACTCAACAAGTCCCTAGCCACTAGCTTCTGAAAGCTCATAGTAGGCTGGAGGGAAGATCAGTCTGTACAGGCCATTCTTACACTCTCATCGTAAAGCATTCACTGTTGCGTTCTATCCCAGACATGAGAGCATGGCGATTTTTAAAAAATTCATCCCTATTTACAATCTTCTAGGCCAAAACCAAGCCCTTTCTCAACTGTAACAGAAAACTAGTCATGTAGCTAAAGCTGTGAGTTACTGTTTCTTGAAAAATAACATGGAAAAAAGATAAATAGATAAAGACAAGAGGATAAAAATATAACAAGTTAATTATAGCTACAACTACATTGGAAACACATCAGAGAGGGAAGGGAGGCATTTTTATACTGAGTTTGCAAAACAAAAACAATTCAAATATTTTCATTTAAGTTTTGGCAACAGAATTTTGCTTTGAGAGTTAACAAAACTCTTCCAAAAAGTAGTGGGGGGATGAGTTTTCTGTAGTGTTCGTATGGCAAAATAATCACTATCCTTTAAAAAATGTTTTCTCAGAATCTGAATTTTCTCTGAATCCAGCAGGTACAGTACAAACATCAGCCTCTGTACACATATGTTTAAGTAGTGTTTCAGGGTCTGTGTACTGCTGGGATGTTACACTGAGTAAGCATTCTCCCTTGTATAGGAAGTGGAGATGTGGATTGTAGGTGGTTGTAAGCTGGTATAAAACTAAATTGTGGGGCTGAGATGTTTGTGTGGGTGTTGGGGTGTTATGACTTTGGTTAATAAGACCCATGATTTGGGATTTTTACTGTTGGTTTGATGCCTTTATTAGCAATTTCCTGGAATTTAACTATGACATTGATAGGAAATGCAGTTGAGCAATTCCAACTCTAAATTAAAAGTTTTGTTTCAAGGAAATAATTACAATGTATACTTATCATAAAATAAAACAATTATGGTTTTGAAGAACTATGAAAGATACACTTACAGAAAGGTGGCATCACTGATTCATTATTTAAAGTGCTAACTAGAGATTATTATTAACCTCTGGGAAGTGTAATTTGAAACAGCTTTAGGAATGATTCACCAGAGCACTGTTTTTCCTGTCTAAGCCCTTTTCCAGGCTAAAATATCTGGAAAACTAACCCTACGAGCACACTCCAGCCTCATTTATAAGAACACATGCTTGATTCAAACTCCACTGAAAAAAGCCTGGTTTTCAGTGACATCAACAGATCTCGGCAGGGGTCCCTGGTCTACCTGCTCCAGATTTTGAAATAAATAATACAACTTTAACCTAGGAACTGGTTTGGTTTTGAGACACTTAGGAAAAGCTGTCTGTCTTTGCAGGGCTAACATCTTTCCACTTAGAAGCGTTCTGTCATCTGCCAAAGATCGCTGGGAGTGTCGAGCTCCTTCTCCTGGGGCAGATGTCCAGGGTTGGCATGCTTTTGGTTGCAGCACTTTGGGATATTTTTGTTCCTGATTGATGACCCACATGTCAGATGCACCTGATTAGTAGTCACAGTGATAAACTTGGGTGATATCTGCAGAAAAACAGACAGGTAGATCAACTGCACATTTCGTCTTTAATATGTGAGTCTTCATTAAACAAGCTCACAGTTATTTTGCGTTTTCAAAGAAGTTTCAGCATACAGTGACTCCGGCATTGGTGTTGAGGTGTTCCACCGGCTTTAAGGAAGGCATTAAAGCAATTTGTTCATTTTTTCTTCTTTCAATTCTCTTCTTTTTTTCTTGGAAAATTTCTTAGACAGTTTCTAAGGATGATGTTTTTATCAATACACTGCAGATAAAAGTGACTCGAGATACTAAATTTTGAGACAGGGTAAGCATTTTTACCTCAGAACTCCTTCTACACCAGCTGAGTTACTGAACAGCTCTACAGAGCCTGATAGGATCTCTTACGTAGTTTTCTTCCTTTAGAAATAGTTTAATATGCAATTCAACCTGGCTGCTTTGATCATCCTATTGATAGTGATCATTTTGACAAAAAAGTTGGGGCATGGATTTTTTTAAAATTTTTTGTTGGGAATCCATCACTCTAAAGACTTTTGTACCTCTAAGAGGTTACTTAATATTGTGTATGCTTTCCACAAAGGGACATTAATAATATAATTATCTTTTTAAAATGATTGTACCATTCACATTTCTAATACACAGGTTGATACAGAACACAGTGAAAGACACCTTGAGAATACTGGTCAGGCTACCTCCTGCTTACAGAGAGGGGAGAAATATTAGATGTTTGTAGAGTTAGCCTACTGCAAAGGCAAGACTGGCTGGAACAATGAGCATCTTCCATAAGAAGAAGAGGGAATGCATGTGCACAGCTTGATACTCTTAATATCAACTGGTCAGGAGGGTACCAGCCAGACAGATGGTGGAAGGAGAGGTCTTTCTTAGGAAAAAATTGTACTTCAATTGTAGATTTTCTCCCATTTCTTCACCTGAGTCTGCAAATAGCATTTTTAGCTATGCTGGCTATGTTGAGTACCATGGGTGATGCTTGGATCTGCATTTTTTCTTAATTTGGCTTGAGATAACTATGATTTAAAGCAGCTAGAGAACAAAAAGTGTGGAGTAAATCTATAAACCTAGACTCTGGGACATGTTAATGAGGGTTCTAATTCCCCTGCACATCCTAGGGAGACAGCACAGGAGATGTCGATGGGATAAGAAGTCTCTTCCAGCAATTGCTGGTGACACTCAAGGCATGTTAAGAGTGTCCCAGCTGCCAGTTTAAATTCCGTTTTCTGTGCTGTAGAAATGGGAAATCCAAATTAAAATTATTTCATCAATAGAAAAATCAGTGTTTTTTTCATAACAAGAGGGACTCTGCCCAGCCACAGACTGAACATGACTCAGATTAACCAAGGTGCCACCCCTTAAAACAAACCTGTACCTAGTCTGAAAAGCTTCCTTTTCAGTCTGAGTCAGAGCAAAATAATTTTCAAGTCATGACAGCATTACTGTTTCACGGCCGTGAACCCCTTTAACTCATTTATCAGCCTCCAATTTTTGCTACTTATTAACATTAACAAAGCTTATTAACTTTCTTTTTTCATAAATAGCATAATTTTTTTTCATAAATTGGTCCTAGCTGTGAAATGTTATCTATAAAGTTACCAAGAAGAAGGCGCTTGCACCGTTACTTACTTCACATCTCTGCTCTGAAGACTGCAGCATCTTCCAGATTGTTTCTTGGTATATTTAGAATTAGGTGGATATGGATGACTGAGAAAATGATTCCTTGACTTTAGGATTGTTCTCCTTTTTGTTCTGAAGTTAAAGTATTCGTACATTAAACACTTGTAGCAAAATCTGTTTAGTATTTTTTTTTAGAGGAAAACAATAAAAGTTATTCAAAGATGTCATGGTGGAGTGAAACTGGTTCAGTTTTCGTATGACTTTTTGTAGATTTAAGACCTATGCTTCTAGCACAGGGAGATAAGAGCACCATGAATCAAATCAGATATATTAATCAAGATGCAAAGGCTCAGTTCAGTGCAAGAAGCCTCCCAGGAAGGCAAAACAAGTGCTTGTATTTAATATTACTCTCCTGATTTACCGGTAGATGTCTCTGTGTCAGCTTTTCCCTCTATCTTGCCTCTGATAAAAAAATCTGGATTTGAACACTATGCTGTAAAAGGATGCCTAACATTTTTCATTGCACCTGCTAATCTATGTCTATAGCCAAGTGATTTTGAAAGAAATTAAGAGAATCTTGTTTGTCCAGACTATAATAAATGTGAAACAAGATATTTTTTACTAGCCAAACTACCAGCAATTAAATCAACATTAGTAAGGGCATCTGCATCTTGAATACCTGTGTGTTATTTATGAACTAATGTAACAGACGAAATGCTAACTCAGCAGAAGCACATCGCAATAAAACTTTTTATATAAGGAAAACCTGAGTTGACACAAAAGAAGCAAAGTCTTACAATAAAGGTGGCTGTGAATTTTACATTATCTCAATGCACTTTTATGTCCAAAGCAAAAAAGAAAGGCAGAAATATCACCAGAATGCAAATACTTATCCTTAACAAAAATGACTGAGAGGAAAGAGGCTACTAACAAATAACAGGAATTATTTGGGACATGTAATTCACACATATACACTACAGTCTCTCAAACAGACATAACTGATAATTTTTTCTACTGTTGATAATTTTAATCTTCTTAGCACCTGATAGGGTGCACCAATCCTGCTCTACTGGGGTGTCATCCCATGTCTACCTCTCCTCTCAGTCCACAATCTGACCAAAGAGTTATAGGACGATAGTACAGAATGGGATGAGGTTAGGAAGCAAAGGTGCATACAGACTACATATCTTCAGTAAGTCTAAGTGTATCAGATACATTCTTCTGTCTTCAGGTCAAATGCACAAACTTTCTGTGGCTGCAAGAAATACACAGAATTACCTTGTGACTGGTGTCAGTGCTATTAATGAACTGGTATGTCAATACACTCCTGGTTGTGCTTTGTAAAGGTGTGAATGACAGTCACCCGCCACTGTCAGAGATGCAGGTATATCATAGGAAGGCTGCAGACATAAGGGAGTGTGACCTTGTCTGAGTTGTTCCACTTCTGTCATTCTTCACATGACAGAGACTGGCAGTGTTGGAGACCATCTCAGAGGAAAGGGATGGGAGGAAAGAGCAAAGAGCCCTCCTTCAGTAGGGAGGCAGGGGGCAGGGAAGTCTAGGATTGTAGAGATGTTGAACACAAGCAGAAGAGAAATAAGCAGAGAAGATATGTAGAAAAATAAGTAGAAAAAAGGGATAGCATGAATGTGAATTCAGCTTCTTGAAGCAGAATTCCTGCCAGCCTGTTGAAGCCTGCTGATTTTGGGGTATTGACTGACTTTGAAGCGATTCAACAGAAAGGATGCTCAGGTTGCCTGTGACTGAAAAGTCGCCTGTGACTGAAAAGTTTTCATCAGTGAGTGAGTTCATGAGATAGTATTCCCTCAGATATCCATGGCATGCTGCAAACCACTGGGACAGACCACTACAGAAATAATCCAGGGAATTTCTCCATTGAAGCTTTGTTTTCTAAGACAGTACATGAACATTTACAAAGCTGGCATCAAATCATGAAAGAATTAGGTGTAGAAATTAAAGCTTCCTGGCATAACACTTTACTGGAACACACTGATCGTTTATGGAACAACTGACTGACATGTACTGGATATGTGAAAACACAGTATTTTCTCACAAATTAACTCCTCTCTGTTTGAACTGAGGCTCTGCCCTGAATTGCTCTACCAAATTGCCAATATTTTTTTTCTTCCAAGTACTTGTTAAGAAAATCAGCTTGTCTCAGTCCACCTCTAAGCATCTGAGAAACAAAAAGCAGTGTAGCAGCTAAAAGTTGCGGGCTATTTGGTAATCTCCTTCTCAAATCCTCCAAAAACAGGATTTCGATTTTAAACACCCCAAGAAAGTGTTCATGCAGTTTCATTTAAGGTAGCCCTGAAGAACAGTTACATTAGAAACTTCCTTCCTTCCATTAATTACCAAAGGAAGAGTCTGGACTCTTAAGTGGGATGGCTCCATTAGATATTAGTGCACTGTCACTTATGTAAGGTTAATAACCCCTCCAGAATGATTTGTGCCTAACAGCATGTTCAGTTTTCCTGGGTAAACAACCTAAACAAAAGAAAGGAATTAAAAAACAGGCACTTAAGTTGAAGAGAGTCAAATAGCAGTGAGTTGTTTATTAACACAGCATATTAAAGAATTGTTAGAAATAGGCTATACAGACATGGTTAAACATACCAGATTTCAGCATGTAATAAGTGAGGAATTCGACAAGGTACAAAGAACAATGAAGCTCAGCCTCTGAGAAAAAAGATTTAGCATGGTACAGGAAAGAGGCAAGTTGCCAGTCACTGGACATTATATATTGTTTCACGTTAGTAGATTTTTCTACCCCTGAAAAGAGCCCCTTACATTTCATTTCATATTAGTTCTGACTGGTTCAGCTAAGTAAGAATCAATTCAAACTCCTTGTTCAAATAAAAATCAAACCTACGAGTTCAAGTACGTCCGTTAAAGGAATATGCCCGTTTGCCTTTCTTTTCACATATCAAAAAGTCAGCTCCAGCACCATCACTTAGAGACTTGTATCACTGTGCTCTTCCTGCCTCTTGCTTAACACAACCTTTTCAAAGACTTTCTTTCCAAAGATACTCAGTTCCCTCCAAACCTCATCATCTCCACGCACTTATTACATACCCATTCTTCTTTTTTTCTGCTTCATTTGCAGTCCTGTCTTCTGACTACTTCCAAACTCACCTCACATGCTTGGTAACTTCTCCCAGCACAATAGTTCCACCTCACTCCAGTTTCCAAAAATACTAGTAAGCACCTGTGTAATCCCACTGAAGCTGACTTCCATCCTACAGGTCTTTTGAAATAATGGCCTCTTTGTGTCCTTCCCAGTAACAAGTGTCTTCAGGACAGAAGAATTATCCTGCTGAAGAAAAGCTGTGACGTGAACTGGGGTTAACCAACAACATTTCCATTGGAAGCAGAAAAAGTTCAACCAACTCATATAAGGTGAGCATTTCTAGGTGAAAAAGAGTAATTCCACCTTGGAGAAAAACTCTCACAAGTTGAACAGAAATGGACACATAACAAAAATGGAGAGAAACACATAAATATATATCTGCCTGAAGGCTGTGATAAGGAGTTTTAATTTTTTTGTATTTGGAACAGTATAACGGAAGACAAGCTTTTGCATTAAGCTTATCTGGCAAATTAACTTGTGGTGAATATTAGCAGTGACTTAGCACTGTTCTCTTGAATGCTCATCATTATGTTACTTGTAAGTGAGGTGTGCAGAGCAGGACAAGCGATGAAACTACAAATGTGACAGACTTACAGTTTGTGCATGCAGCCAACCAGTTTGTAATCTGTGGCTGCCAAACACAAAGATCTTCTAAAGGAAGTAAGCAGTCCTGAAGGGTAAAGGCTTAATGTGTCATTTCTTTCATTTAAATATGCATAGGCCTCCTAGTTACCTAGATACCTAGAAAACTCTCTACTGACTATGCATTTAGAAGGCTTTTCATGGCACTTCTTTCTATTCTCATGGAAAACTTCAGAGAGAAAAAGTAATTAGAAGTACTGGAAGGAATCTCCTGTAAGAAAAAGAAATCGAACTTGTCATTGTCAGTTCAAGAGCTCCCTCAATGACACTGCTTGCCAACAAAACAGTGAAAAAGAAATCAAGAACTGCTTCTCTTTTATCACAGTCATCCTTCAATGAACAAACTGTAGTGCTGCTCCTGTCACTACTTATAAGTCTAAGGCACCCACATTTTCCTTCTTGCAGTACCGCGTAATTCATTTTCCCAGTAGAAGATAGATATTTGTAATGCATTCTCTCCTTGTCTACTTTCTTCATCTTGTTCAAATTTCCCCTCCTAGCTCTCTTTTTCTTCCCAAAAGATATTACTACCACGTGTACAACCTTCTCACACAAGGGCTTTTTTTTCTCTTGGCCCTCCATACTAAGTACAAAAATGTAAAACCTGCAGTTCTGGGTATGTTACCAAAGGAAACAGTTTTACTTAAAGTCTTGTTTTTGCCAAAATATTTTCAAAGTATCTGGAGAGGAGTCAAACCACAGTGGCTCTCAGTTGTATTTCCTTTTACTATTTCCCCAGGTAGTCCCAGCACAGCACTAAGTAATTGGATAGTCTTTCAGGAAAAAAAAGAAGCTGCACGAGACAGTTTGTAGGTTTAAGAATTATCCTTCTGGGGCCTGTGGGGATGAATACAGGGCACACAGTTGCCAAACTTGAAATCCTTGCTTGTGTAAGTTGTTCCTGAAGACAGGAATCAAATATGACAGTTTGTACTAAATACACTATATTCAGTCTTTGCAATGCTGTTTCAAATCTGCTTAACTTTTGAAAATTAGGAATCAGAGATTGAAATTATCTGTGATTTTTCTTGATTTTGGTATCTGATCCTACATCTATTTCAGATCAGACTTTTTCTGTAATGTAGATATTAATTATGAGTTTAGATATGTATTACTCATAAAGCATTAATAGTGTAATGGGGAAAAATGTTTCTAATGCAACTAGGCTTGCTGAATTAGTGATATAATTATATGCTACAACTGCTAGCATTCCATTTTATATGCCACCTAACTAAATCTTGTTACCATCCCAGACTTCAGCTTATATTAAAAGCACAGCTGCAAGGCTTCTTGGTATAAGCCAAACGTATATTCCTTGTGTACTGGGGGTCTTCCCACAGGCCACCTGTAGCCTATTATTTAAAAATTCTACTTGATTCTTCTCAAGCTATTTGTGGTCTTGCTGACATCTCCAGAAGACTTACTCCACACCCCCATTCAGCAGCATTAAGATTTTGAGAACACAGGCACTTCACTTTGGCACTAAGGATTTTGTCTGCTTCTCTTGACAGTTGCTGAATTCTCTGTCATTAAAAGTGGGAAAAATGTTTTAAAGCTGAAGTGGGAAAAGTCTTTTGTCCTGTGCCTTCACTATGCTCATTGAAAGCTTGATGTGAATGAATTCTTATTATGCTTTCACTTCTTTGCAGGATCATAACTTCTGGGAGCAGAGGAGTATCAAATATTTTTTGGTGAAGAGCACTTGAGAGATTGGCCGAGGGAGCAGCAGAATAAACCTAATTCAAATATCACAGCCCACAAGACATAGAGTTTACGGTTATCTCCAAAAGGATGTCTGGTGTATGCAGTGCGTGCAGCTAGAGGGTTGTTGGATCGACCTTTCAGTGAGTCAACTGTTCCTTTACATCTTTGAGAAGCCAGTGTTAGCAGATGGAGTCTGTCTAATGGCTTTATAAAGAGGAGATGACAGTTCCCTGGAGTACACATTGCTGCTATTCAGTATACGGGCCCTATTGCAACAATGCCTTACAGCACTTAATATGCCTTCCCAAAGATTCATTTGAAAACATGCACACATAAACAACATATATACAGATGGAACAATGTCCACAGCACAGAACCTTTCACTTCAGGCTGGGATTTTCTCATCACCCAGTGTTATAACAAACACCCCTTTATGAAAAGTGTTAGGAACAATTACATGGTCTGCCATTTGAGTTGAAATTCAATATATTTACACTTGATGGGGTGAAAATTTATAGGATTCTGTTCATTGCTGTGCTGTTTTTGGCTGCTACAGGGTTAATTTTCTTCACAGTAGCTGATATTGGGCTATGTTTTTGATTTCTGCTGGAAACAGCATTGGTAGCACAGGGACCTTTTAGTTGGTGCTGGGCAGTGCTTACACAGAGCCAAGGCCTCTTCTGCCTCTCCCACCGCCCCACCACGGAGTGGACTGGGGGTGCATGAGGGGCTGGGAGGGGGCACAGCCAGGACAGCTGACCCCAGCTGACCACAGAGATATTCTCTACCGCATGACATCCTGCTCAGCTATAAAACTGGGGGAAGAAGAAGGAAGGGTGGGACATTGGGAGTGATGGTCTTCCCGTGTAAGCGTTACATGGGGTGGAGCCCTGCTTTCCTGGAGATGGCTGAACACCTGCCTGCTGATGGGAACGAGTGAATGAGTTCCTTATTTTGTTTTGCTTATGGGCATGGTTTTTGCTTTACCTGCTAAACTTTTTTTATCTCAGCCCATGAGTTGTCTTACATTTACCCTTCCAATTCTCTCCCCCACTGGCGGGGAGTGAGCAAGAGGCTGTCTGGTGTTTGGTTGCCAGCTGGGCTTAAGACATGACAGTCCTTTCTGGCGTCCAAGGATTTGAGATGACAGATACAATTGAAATGTGTTAGATCAAATCTATAGCTGCTATTGCTTTTTAGCTACTAGTTGACAGGCCTCTGTACTTGCCATGGGGCTTGCTTGCCTGACTGTGCGTTAGAGTTTAGTGCTCATTAATGGCTGCCTTTTGCTTTCGCTGCTTGCTCTAGTGCTTACCAGCTTGCTCTGCTGCGCCTAGTAAGATTCAAATGACAGCAATGGCGATGTGCCTGGGCTGGCAGATGGCTGGGGCATCGCTGCCTTTCCTGTGTTGCTGTACCGGACAGGCTGGAACTCCAGGTGAACTCAAGTCAAAGGGACTGTCACCTGTGGATGAGTCCACGTGGGAGCAGGACACCCCAAAGTGTCTGTGGCTGTTGACAAGTCTGTGCCAAAGCAGGTACGCCCCTAAGCATCTGTGGCTGTAGATAAGTCCATGTTGCAGCAGGAACAGCTTGAAGCATCAGTGGCTGTGCATGAGGTCATGCTGCAGCACCTCAAAGCAGGTAGCCATGGATAAGCCCTTGATGGAGCAGGTACAGCCATGGAGGGAGTGCAGCCATGGGTAAGGCCATGCTGGAGCCATCATAGCTCTGAGGGCATTGGGGCCCATGAAGAAGGCTATGCTGAACAGGTGCATCTCAAAGTGACTACGGCTGTGGATGAGTTTTTGCTGCTGTGGGTACACCCCTGAAAAGACTATGGCGCATAGAAAAGGCTCCATTTGGAGCAGGTGTACCCCTAAGGAACTGCACTCTGTGGATAAGTCCAAGCCAGAGCAGTGGCAAGGGGAGGAGTTCATTGCAATGTTAAACTCTATGATCTGGTCCAAAGGGACTAGGGTTGGAGACTCTAATCTAAATACCTTTAAATTGTTATAAGCCATGATTTGAGCTGCACATAATGGGAATTGCTGTATCAGGGACTACATGAACCAATGGATGGGAAGCCTTACAAGTAGCAGTGCAAGTGCAGCAGTGGCCCAGTCTCAGCTGGCTTTGGTGCCCAGTAAATCCCACAACACATCACCTCTCCTGTCCTGAGTGACCACCATTACAGATAGAGCTCAAAGTCATGGAGTAAAAGTCTACGGACACTTCTTTTGACATTACTGGACATTTTATGGGCATTTTATGAGGGTGATCCACAGCTGAAGGGAATGATATCTGTGTGTTCTATCAAAGCACAGGAAGGAGGGTGGTGATTAATGAGGATGTATTGGATGTGGGACCTGAGCATGACGTAAATGGTATGGAACAAGGGGTGGAGAATGTGATGGTTTTGGCTGGGATAGAGTAAATTTTGTTCACAGTTCCTGGTATGGGGCTATGTTTTTAATTTCTGCTGGAAACAGCATTGGTAACACAGGGGTGTTTTAGTTACTGCTGAGCAGTGCTTACACAGAGCCCAGGCCTTTCCTGCCCCTCCTACCACCCCACCAGCGAGTGGACTGGGGGTGCACGAGGGGCTGGGAGGGGGCACAGCTGGGACAGCTGACCCCAGCTGACCACAGAGATATTCTGTACATCATGCTCAGCACATAAAGCAGGGGGGGGAGAAGAAAGAAGGGTGGGACTTTTGGAGTGATGACCTTTGTCTTCCCAAATAACTCTTAAGTGAGATGGAGCCCTGCCTCCCTGGACATGGCTGAACACCTTCCTGCCGATGGGAAGTAGTGAATTAATTTCTTGGTTTTCTATGCTTGTGTACACAGCTTTTGCTTTACCTGTTAAACTGTATCTCAACCCATGACTTTTCTCAGTGTTACCTTTCCTTTTCGCTCCCCCATCCCACTGGAGGGGAGTGAGCAAGTAGCTGTCTGGTGTTTGGTTGCTAGCTGGGGTTGAACCACAGTAATTGCCCTGAGTGGGAATAACCAAAAAGTGCAACAGAGGAAATTATTCTCAACTACAAGTACTGTATTGCCATCCACTATTGTTATCCTAACACGTCACAATATCTTCTTGCTTCATTCAGGTCTGTGAAGTCAGATTTGGTTGCATCACCGGGAGCAGTCCACACTCTGAAAAAGCATTTTTGATATGTGTATGCAATAGGAAGTAAAAGGTGTCATAACTTTTCAGTCTCAAATCGTTTTTCCTCAGATCCTACAGCTGAATATTTCACTTTATCTTTTCTTGCTACTAGGCTTCAACATAGGTGAAGCAGCCCCATTTTGAGAAGAAGTGGCATATGGTGATTTGTCACAAACATGTGCAAGTAGGATTGTTAAATCAGAGGAACATTTTTTATTTGCTATTCCAGAGAGAATAAATCATCTGTTAATTCCGATCACCAAAATAATGATAAAAAACTTTTTGCCCATAGTTACTTGAAGGAGTTACAGAGACAATGAAGTTGAACTCTTTGATACAGTGGTAGGTTACAAAACAAAGTGGTCAGCCACAAGTTAAGGTTTGAGAGACTCAGACTGGCCATTAGAAAAGCTTCCTCACTAGGAGGGCATTACAGTACTCCAACAGGGTACTCAAAGATGAGGTGGAATCTCCATCTTGGGAGGTTTTCAACACTTAGCCACACAAAACAATTGCTGATTTGATCTACTATTGGCAAAAGCACTGCTCCTAGTGAGATAGTGGACTGGGTTACGTCCAGTTGCTCCCAGTCAACATTTCTGTGATCACAAATGACAGATGCAACAAATGCTAAAAATAACAATGAGAAAGGACAGCAGAATAAAAATCAAATCAATCCAGCTTTACAGCAAAGATCATAGGATGAAAAAATACCCGTGAATATTTATGAATGTGTATGTTCTTATTTCGTTTTAACACCAATGAACCTGAGCAACAACTGTTAAGGGGTATTCAGGAACACCCCTAGAAAAGGCGCATTTTGAAGCGTCCTCCACCCAGTCTTCCCTCTAATGCCATCCCCCACTACTCTCAATTTATTGCAGAGACAGCAATATAGGTGGTCAAAGAGAGGATTGCTCTACCAGAACACAGTAAATCAGGCACATCACCTTGTTAGCTTTGATGTGGAGTCCACAATTGAATGTAACTGTTGATGGCAGCAAAAGCGGAAAAGTAATGTTCACTTTCATACAGATACGACTGTGCTGCAATCCCTTCCAAGACATTTAGCAAACATCTACAATGAATGGTGTCTTATGGTTTGAATTGTGCTCTGTCTTTCTGTAGTGAAAGCAGGGTCGTAATGCAGGCTTAAGAAGCCCCTTAACAATTCAATTGGCTGTGTTTTACCCACTCACACAGGCACTTTCCTTTTTCCTAAGGATGAAAGAGCCTGTATTTCTTTAAAAGCATTCATTTTAAAATATTGCAGCTGCTGCCTGCCTATTGGCTGCTAAGTTTAAGGTGAAAGAATTCACTCAATATCATCCTGCAGTCAGACTCTAAAATGAAATAAAAGTATTTATTTTTTAACATCATTGTTTTTCTTGAAGGCACCCCAACTTATAATGGGTCCCAAGTTGTTTCTTAATTTCTCCATATTTGTTCTTACTCTGTTTTATTATCATGAGGACAGGAAATATGAGTTAGTAACCCTAAGATCATCCTTTCCACGCACTTATGGGGGTTTGAAGCCCAAGGCAAACAAAAAGTGCCAAATATTTCAAATAAACTGAAAATACCTCTACTATTTACCACCCACAGCTGAGTTCACATTTGCAGCAGAATAATAGCTAGCCTAAAACATGTTTAAAGAATTAAGCAGAGTAGCCCCACAGAAAAGAATGTTTAGGCTCTCAACAGTTACTCCTGAAAAGGAATATATTATGAGGTATTCTTTTGAATGGAGCATTTAATGTACCTAGATAAATTTTATATATTCTTTGAAGATATTCACATTTGCCTTCAGCTGCTGAAAATGTGACCAATCCCTATATTATCTTGTATTAAGAAAAGTCACTGTTTTCTTTTAATTTTCCATTTTCCTGACATTATCATCTTTTTTTTAGCTGAATTATAAATAAACACTGTTACTGAAAGCCCATTCTTCCAGTATTCCCTGTTAGAAAACTTTATCTGCTGGACTTTAGTGCTCATCTATTCTTCAGAGACTTTCAGATATGTATTGAAGGTCAGAGGTTCAGAGCGTTTAGATAAGTTTATATGTGTTTCTCTAGACCCAGCTCAGCACATCTAATGGGCTCCAGTCATCCAGAGTAGCACGCTTACCTGGGAATAGGAACTGAAATACTTCCGCCACCAAAAGCTAAAAATGTTAAGCCAGAAGTGAGTGGTGACGGCTGGATCTCTCATTTATTCACTTTTCAGCTATCCTATGATTGAAGTGCCTTAATTAAATAGAATCAGACATTGAATTATTTAATTGTAAAATATGGCAAAACATTGTGAGTTACAGACATGATAACAGCATTCACAGAAGCCAGCACATAGAAGAAGCGGTCATCTACACTAGCCAACAGCAGCAATGACAGAGAAAGATGTCTTAACAGTCACTTTGCTTCTGGATTTAGGTAGTGTCTGCAACATCACACCAGATGCTTGTATGAGAATATGGGTAACTGTCTCAAACCCGTTCTTTACTTAACGTTTCCATTTGGTGCGGGAGCCTGGTTACTCTATTCTTTTAAAAGATGGGGAGAAATCCTGGTAGTGCCACATTTTTTGTAATAGCCTAGTGGGGAGAACATTTATGCAAAAAGTGGGAGTCCCAGGCTCAGTGGTACACCAGGCACCCTGAAAAAGTCCATAAATAACTTAGTGCTATTGAATGCATTCACTGAAATTGCTAATGCATTTAGAAGAAAATTAATTTACATTTTGGCAAATAGCGGCACCACAGATTCTGGTATTCATGGGAAGTTTGCAGTACAACCAAAACATTGCTGAACCACAGGCTGCCACTCCTCAATGAGTAAACATTTAACGTACAGAAGGTTGGTGGAACCAACGTCTTCCGTTGCATGTTTTCAGTTAAGGTGACTGGAGCTGCCATGAGTGAGCTGCCAGCGTGTAGGAGCTATGCTTTTACCCTTGCCCTGTGATTAGGTCACTCATCAAACTTGCACATGGGATATCCAACTTAGGGAAATTCAGATGTGCACAAACTGCTGAGTGCCATTTAGGCGATACCAGTTAAAAACATCTCAGGGTATGTGAAGAAGCAATATTCTAGATGTCTAAGAAACTTCACTGGTGGTAAATACTTGCCTGTGGTCCTTCTGTTTAATCAGAGAACTAGGAGCTGTAGATTGCTCTTTCTGTTTAGATACCTAAGGTGTACAGTAGACTTCTAAATGTTTTTTCAGACCTATCTTTTAGATGTCTGAAAGCAACCCCCTCCCCCTCATGTTGATGGAATTTTTGTTCCTTCTCAGTTTTTAAAAATGTTATCTTACGTCTCATGTCTGATATGAAGAAATATGAATTTTAGGTTACCACATACCTTGCTAAAACAGAGTTACACAAGCTTACCTGGGATAGCTGCTCAGTAACAGGGCAGAGGGAAACATTTTGACTTTGTTTCCAGGCCTGTTCATGAGAGTCTCATGCTCTGAGAAGTATCTGTACCATTGCGTGGCTTTCAACTTTCTAATGAATGCCTTAGTTTCCCCTTTTGATATAAACAGAATTATCCAAATTTAACAAAGCTCTTCAAGTAAAATTATCTCAGTGTCACTCTGCTGATTAGGTGGAGACACGGCACAGAGGTATTTGGCTCCTCTTTACCTCTTAAACCCTGTATTTCATGTGTTGGGAATTCAGTCAACTCAAGGCAAAAGATCTTAGTGGGAGGTTTGTAGGGTATCCACTCCATCATTATACATTTCTTTGCTATGGCATAGACTGATTTGTATCGTGTTCTTGTGGTGCTCAGCAAGCCTGGGAACTGAGCCAAGACTCTCCATTACACATTTGACTACAGAAATGAGTGCATTTGGGAAGAGAGAAGTGTTATGAAACTGAATTACGTTGTGCCTTCTTTTTGCTGCTTCAGAGCTACATGATACAGAATGAATTAAATCAGGTTTGGGGCCTTTGCGTTAAGGCAATGAATTAAAAATGAATATGCTACAGTCTGGGAGGTGATTTCTACCAAATTTCAAAGAAATTCATTGATCTTAAAGTATTAATAGTTTCCTCTTAGTCTGTCTGTCGAAAAAGCCTCTGTTAATCTGATGGCCTTTTGATCTTCAATGCAGTTTTATACATTTATGGCCAGTATGGCTCAGAATCACATGTAAGGCTTATGCAAAAAGATGGCTTCTCTAAATATTACCCCTTCTTATGCAATATCATCTAAAAATCAAACAAAGTTATTTCTTGTGACTCAGCAAGAAGAATAATGTTTCTGCAAACCAAATTCTGGCCTTAAATTCACGGCCTCACATTCACCTGTGCAAAGAACTAAATGCAGAATTTGATCTCCGAGCAGAACCCTTAGGAAACTGCATTGTCTTCCACAGTGTTCTGCAAAGTTTTTGTAAGATTCAGGTCCCCTCAACCTATGTCTTGCTAAATAATCTCTCTTATTTTTTTCTCTAAAAGAGAAATATATATATACTTTTGTTTCTAAAGAATCTAGAGAACTCCCTCTTGTATAACTTTTTTCTAAGCATCTCCACACTTTATCTACAGATCGGAATTGGGGATTTGTTGAAATACAAATAGGAACTGCTGCATTTTCCAACTTTCTGAGTGTTTTGATATGATGTTTTAATTCAGATCTATTTCTACATATCTGGGAGATGAAAAATCTCAACGGCAGTAGTCCTAAATAGCAATTTCTTTTTGTTAAAATTTTCCCTTCAAAACTTAGCAATAAATATGCTTAAATGTCTTGTTTTACTGGTTAAAAACTTGCAATTTATGTAAGTACTTCTGAAAACAATAACTATTAAAGAAATACTCATAAATGAAGAATATTTTAAACAATTAGAAAAATTCTTAAACCAGCTGGTAAAAATGTCAACGCAAAAAATGAGCAGCACTAGCAATGACTCTACTGGGAATGTGGAGTAAGTCGAGGCAGGTTAGGTTGACAGGTGTGAAAATAAAGCAAATTATTTGGAACAATAAATATGTTTGAACAAGGAGAGTATAATTTATGATGAGTAACTAATGCAGAGAGAAAAGTAAAGAAAAGCATTCATTCATGAGTGTGGAAGAAAGGTGATCCACCCACAAGCTTTTCTATCAGCAACACTAGTTTAATAAAACTTTTTATCTTTCCCTTTAAGTCCTCCTTTTTATTAAAAAAAAAATTTTAGTAAATACTTTCACACAAATTAAGATTTTAAGATATTTTGTGAACTCAACAAAACTCTGTACCTGCCTGGTACTTGCAGTGGGGGTTCTTGCATTCAGAGTGTCCCAGAACATTTGTGCCTAATCTCATAAGCTTCCTCCTTGGTTTTATGGTCTGCATTGCTTTAAAGGAATTGTTGCAATAGTTGAGACCCCACAATTCAAAATCTAAGACTTGGTCTATGAAGTTTTTACTGAAATTAGAACCAAAAGCTTGAACTGGCATCACAAGTGAATCAGGAACCAGCTGTCAGCTTGAGCACAGTACAGATGAGGGGTTCACATAGCAGCCAAAGTCACAGGTCATAAGCCATATTAGCCTGGGAGTCAACATCGTGGTTCAATGCAGTAAAACAGTCCTCCAGAATGAGTGTGGCAAACACATGGGCTGCTGTGTCCAGGCCTGCATTTTGAGCAAACTTTCCTAGCAAGTCAGAAAGTAAAATAAAGGCAGCCATTCAGGCTTGTCAGGAAGAGTATTGCAAAGTTTTTGCACTGTTTTGTGTTGAAGCACCACAGGGACAAGTGGAAAGAACATCATAGGCAACTATTTGATGTGTTTTTTCCTTCCGAGAAATCACTTTCATCCTGCTTGTTTCAGCTGGAGTTAGTTGATTGTCATCTAAAAGATTATTTCCTGATCTATGCTGATGCATTGGACATAATGACAACTGCACGAACAAAGAACAAAATAAAGAGTTGGGTATTATCATTCTATTGTTGGTAGTTAAGACCATGGTGTTTCTCTCTTCCCTTCTCCCAGAATTTTCATGTAGACTTTGAAAGAGAAGAGAAGAACCCCCCAAGGTTACCGCTGATCTCTGCAAGATGTTCAGAGAGAAAAAGCATTTGCACATTAGAACTAGGAAGAAATCTAGCAGACCATGCCTACGTATTCCTACTACATGACAAAGATGCTGGTGGTAGTACTAGTATGCTTTGCTGTGTCAAGAGTACAGAGAAGTCCAACAGTTTGATCAGGTGTATTTCATGGGTGTTTATGGTCTGAACGAAGTTTTTAAGTAGCCTTGGCATGCTGTCCTAGTTCAAACTCTGCTTATAAGCCTGCTGTGAGGTCAGCTAATGTCACCTGTTGTCTGATCTTGATGGTTACTTTTTACTTGATTATTTTGCTCAAAAGGAGAGGCTGGAATCAGGACAGCAGCTGGAGAATACTCTGCCTGTCTGTGAGCAAGAAGATGAAACTCTAGTCCATAAACTCACCAAATCAGTTGTCAGTGCCATTCTCTAGCCTTAATCTTCAGGAGGTCGTTGCAGCTGCTATTATCCCGTTTTGTGCAAAATAAACATTAGTTTCCATCCACTGGAATGACTTCAGTTTCCAGGTATTTTTCTGCAACAACTTTTCAAGAAAAAACAAAGTAGTTATTCAAATTCCTGAAACTACAACTCAGAGACTGAAGCATTATTAAATGATTCCAAAACTTTAAGCAACATTCTTCAATATCCATCAAGGGAGAGAAGACCTTTCTGTTTTTCTGCTTTGCTTATACTTCATGGCCAATTCCTTCTTTGCAAGCTGTATATTCAAAACAAAGATACAGCCTTTTATTTGTATCTTTCTGAACATGCAGGTGACTCATGAGCTGTTCTGTTTATCACCAAGACAACATAACCATGTGATTATGTCTCTCAAAGTAAATCCTCCTGCAGGCTGTGGACCCAAATCAACAATATTCACTGCAAATACCCAGACTTTGGATTTCCGTAGCTGATCTTTATGTCTTTCTAACCAAAGAAACCTTTCAAAGACACTCCCCATGGCTCTTGGCAGAGTGAGTTGCCAATTAACAGGGGAATAACATACCTAGGCCTACATTTAACGTGTGTTATCTCATGCAGACAGAGGTTCATACTATCTCTGGATATATGCGGAATATACATACCCTAGATATGAATACATACCTCAGAGTTTGGTCTCTGGGGTCTCCTATTAATAGTTGGCTTCTGAATTGCAAAACAACAGCTTTTAGAAGAAAAGATAAGAAACAAGGATTCCAGACATCCACTGGGAAGTTGCTAAGTGCTTTGTGGAGTGGCACACAATCAGTTCTGGCCTCCGATGTGCAAAGCTGATGTGGCTGAGGAAAACACAGAATAGGACGTGTTAGGATGGCATGTTATTACAGATATCTTAAAAAATAAAGGGTCCAACAGAAACTCAAATCAGCCTGGTCTTTTTCAAGACTATATTCTCTGCGAGGTTGTCATTTCCATACTAAATCGATTTTTCTAGGACGATTCTCTTTTTAATTATTGTATCATTCCCTCTCCCATAAACTGAAGCTCTGTGCGGCATTCAGCTAAAACTCTCTCTGCACAGTCTGGGTGAGCTTTGCATTTCTGAACAAGTGACTGTTATTGGGATTCCATTCATTCCAGCTGAGGAACAGCAGACTGTGGGAACAGTTACAGGGAGAGAGGTTCCCCTCCTCCTCCTCTCTCTCTTTCTCTTTCTCTTTCTCTCTCTTGCTCTCTCTTTTTTTTAAACCTTTTTTCAGGATAAATATTTAAACATTAGAGTGAGGCAAAACTCCCACAGAGCTGGAACCACAGGCAAGCTCACACCAGAACAGTCTGCAAAATAGCTGTTTTGGTTTGCTTTGCTTTTCAATGTCCAAGCTTTAAAGATCTCCAGCTTTTAAATTGTCTTTGAGAAGAAAATAAACCATATTAAGAACTTTTTAATGAACATAACATACTAGGTTTTAATTTTAGTTCCAGGAACTTATTTATGCCACGTAATTACTAGAATATGTCTTGCTGAATAATAACAATATTAATACTAATAACATTAATAATAATAATAATGTCAAAGAAATACAATGAGAATAAAGCACTGAAACCCCAGTTTTCGCGTTATGATCAGAGGTTTAAATGCTCACACAAATGAGTTGGCATTATAGTTTTGTCACCTCTTATCACTTTGGCCATACAGACTTACAGTCATGTGAAAACAATTTCCCTACTTTAATTCTTCATAAAACACTACAGAGACAGCAATAGTTCTAGTGGGATTCAGGCTCTCCCATGCAACATGGTACAGCTGGTGAATAACTGCTAATTCTGACTAGCATTGGTCAAGTCTACATCAATATGACCAGGTATTCCAGAAGCTGCTTTAATAAAATTCTTGTATCCTGTATCTTTTAGTCACTCACACAGTACAAACACTTGCATCCTATTTCTGTCAACATGGAATTATCATTGGTAACACTTCACTCCCCTCATGTGAACAGTTCTGGGCTTTTTTTGTAGAATATTAAGTTTCCCACTACTAATTCACTTAGTTTGAGTTTAGCATGAGGAAGCTGAACACACTGCTAAGACTCTGTCAAGAAAAGGTTTCTAATGTGATTTTAACGTGCAGGAGAAAAGCAGAATGAATGAATGAGCTTGTTGAGAAATCGTCATGGGTCACGTTTAGATTTCTGTGATAGCAGTGGAGATTCATACAGAGGACACAGCCTGTTGTCTATAGTTTCCACTTTGATCTATCAGAAAATCCTATATTTTATTTTTTTAAATGAAACTAATTTCTATTCTCATATCAGATAGAGATAACTTTGTCCAAAGTTCCTACACCCTTTTTTTCATGCGCAGCTTGGATTTCAGTCATTGCCAGATGTACCTGTTTCAGTGTCCTCTTTGCCTTCATGTGTCTACCATTTTTTCCTACTTTTTTTCTCTCCTCACTGCATCAGCAACACAGGAATTAAGCTGCAGTAAAAGATTCTTCAGTCTCACAGTGATTTCCACTGACTGTGAACTCAGAAATTGGACTGTATTCAACTCTTCTATCCATGGTGGAGAAATGCAGTCTATTGATTCTTTGGGTGTAAACCTGTTCTATTTCCCAGCAAACTCCATTGAGGAAAGAATTAAAAAATGTCCTTCCAAATGATTCAAGGGTAAGTGTTAGAATGCAAGCATTTGGAGAAAGATATGTTTATGCCCATATTAGGGCACTGAAAGTGCTCCAGTCTATTCTGCAGTACGGAGTCTAACTGGCACACAGCACCCTGTGTTGACACCAGTAAAGTCTCCTACCATGACAGGGGTGCCTGCCAGCACACATCCTATTTGGGAACAGTCGCTCCCAGACTGCAACCAGAAATAGTTTGGGTAAGGGCATTTCATCCCCACCATGCAGCAAAGAATCATATTTTATGCTTCTGTAATAATAAGAGTTCTGCAAAGTGCAGTAGCAAGAAGTCTGATGGTGAGAGAAGACTTCTAAGGGCCAAACTGTGCGGATACCATCCTGTTAGTGTACCAGCACAACTAACTAGCATGCCCTGGCTCTATTTGATTTACTATTATGGATATAGCCACTGAATTTTCTGGACTGACCATTGAAAATTCCTCTCCGAAGTCATGTCCAGGTCTTCCTGGCTCCCACCAGTCTCATTAGGTAACGACGTGGCAGCAGTAGCTGTATCGTCAGAGCTGCATTTGACTCTTACCACCTTTCAAGGAGCAACTTCTTCAGCAGGAGTGATCAGGGGGGGCTTTGGAAAAACCCTCTTCGAAATACTCCCCACAGAGAGGACAAACAGTGTCAACACATCTGAGAGCTAAGAATGACTAGCTTCTTTTGGAAGTCAACAAAATATATAAAAAATCTGCACTTCCAGGTAAGAGAAGAATGAAGAAACTGTTCCCTGGCTATTCTTGGTTACTAGTCAACATGGCTTGCCTTACATGCCTCTCCAGGATAACCAAACAAGGAAGTTGTCTTTTATACAAAGATATGTTCTTTCAGTCACGGACGAAGGGAACTGCTTTTTATTTGGCCAGTTCCTAGGAGAAATATCAGTAGAATAGTCCTGTGGACCTCTTCCTGAATTCAGGTAATATTTCTCTTCCCTTGTCTGAGTAGTTAAGAAAAGTAGTCACCTGGACAGTCATGGAGTACTTTTCAAACAGTCTGTGGTGCACTAGGATTCAAATATGCTGGCATTTCAGCTGTTGGATGAATTCTACATTATTTGAACAACACATTGTTTGCTTGCTCTAGTATAATATCCAGCATGATCTAAGACAGTTATCTGAGTAACTTTCCTTTATGTGCTGGACTTACTATGGTGTTTGGGTGTTGCACTGATGTTCTTTGGCCTTGACACAGAAGCAGTTTTGTTCTGTCCTACACTTTAAGGTTTATCTGCAAACAAAATAATTAGTCTGTGATCTTTCTGATGTTTGAAAAAATCTAAGATGTTTGCAGGTTTCTCTTTACACCTTTTTTAGTCCAGGCTTTTTTGAAAGAAATTCATGAGTTGTGGTGAGCAAGAGAATTCATAAGAAGCTGACAGAAAGCCTGAACCTCCATGTTTTGAAATCAATTTGTTGGTTTGTTTTTAAAAAATGATTCAAAAATAAAATGTTTAATGACAGTTAAAAGACAAAGACTCTCACCTTTTCTCCTACAAAGTGAGCGAAGAGGATTCCCATTCCATTTCTTGTAAGATGACTGCCAGCCATGCTAGAGAAAACAAGGGTTGAAATTTTTTGCGTTTTTTGAAGGGCACTAGCCTCATTTTTATTTCCTTTGATCTCACTGTTAAATCTTAGGTCTTATTTGTATAAAAAAAAACAAAAAAAAATTTAAAGAAAAAAAATAATCTGGGTTTCTAGTTTGTATACACATTGTTAACTTCTCTCCGAGCACCTCACTCCTTGCTACTGCACTTTGGGATTCCTCACAGAACTGCTACCTATGTAGACACATAAATCAAAATTCTCTGCTACATGGTGGGGATGAAGAGGAACTTGTTTCCTTATCCAAACATTTTTCAACAGAGAAGAAAGGTTCATGTATTCTTTTCTGGGAAATCTTAACTTTCAATTGCCTGCTTGTTACTCACACTAAAAGTAGTCTGCCTGGGCATTATATGATGTACATTACACAAGCTGTAAAACAATTAAGCATTGTCTAATTACAAGTTTCTTTCCAGAAGCAGAATGGAAAGGTTTCTGGGGGAGTTTTTGGACATAGTAAATTTTAGAAGGAAAATAATCACCAGATTTATATCCCAGAATTACCACGGATAATTTCTTGATTTACATCCATAACCTAACTGAATTACCTTTTTCACAAAATCAGAATTAACAAAATAAACCATCAGTACTTTTCCTTTCTTCAGATGAATTTCAATTCTCTACAGAAAATCCATGCAGATTACATGCACCTTTTCAATCCCATTTGTTCGTCTTGGGGACCATCTCATGCATCAGAGTTCAGACTTCTTTTTCATTGCTTAACAAGTAAAGTCAATTATTCAGTAGAAAAGTTTTCCATCAGTAGGATTTTTTTGTTCTTTATAAACTTTGAAATCTTTAAAGAAGTGAAGAAGAAAGGAAAAAAGTAGAATTTGCTAATACAAACAGCTATGACTCAAACTGATCTGCAGGGTTTGGCATTTAATCCAGTTTTATAAACTCTTGGCCTGAAACTTGACTTTCCAGAAATCTTTCTTCTACTTTTGTTTCCCAAAACATCCATTCATATGGATCATTATCCAAAAGGTGTGGGAAACAAATGATCTATCACTAAGCTCATTCAGTAAGAACAGAATCATGCTCCCTATGTCCTATAAAGCATGGTATTAAATAATTCGAGCAATGTTTTTTTCAGTACTCTTTTACAGCATAAAAACTCTCATGCAGTGAGATATCCCCAAATTTATAACTTTTTTTATGAGTTCTCTCATTAACTTCTCCATTGTAGCTTTCTGGAATAAAGTCATGATAGAAATAAAACAATTGAAACTTTTAAAACTACGTGACATATATTTATTTCATTGTATTTTTAAGCAATCCAGTCATTTCCACAGGGCGTTATAACAAACCACATACAAAACCCAACAAGATAAAATAAAGTATATCAGTAAAAAAATCACTTATATATAATTTTAGCTGTTAGTATTTTTCCAAAAAGAGCATTATTTCTTTGGTTTTTTTCAGTGTGTACATGAAGTGTCCACAGTTTCATCTCTCCTCTGAGTAAGTTTTGTGCAAAGTGCAGGTAAATTCAATCATATCTTCTCTACATTCACAGAATAATCATTCACTTAAATACCACTCAGAAAATAAATCTGAAACATGGCCCTGATTCAGCAGAGTACTGGCTAAGTAGTTAAAAGTTTTATTAGGTCTTCTATCCTTGTTATTTAGATTGGTACCTTTTTGCAGACAGAACTAAAATAATTACTTAGTTACATGTAATTGCAAATGTTGGTCTATAATTTTTTCAATATGCCTAATGATAATGACCCCACTATACTAGTTCGAGCAAACCAGAATTTAGTTTCTGCCTACTTTTAGGACAACAGCACAGATCCTGGGCTGAGTACAAAGGGACTCAAGCCCAGCTTTATTCATTGAATCCCATTTGGATTAGAAAACTGCACAGGGATATCTGTTATTTCCTTCTTTTAAGTTCTATTCAATTCCTTTTAGAACGAGTCTGCCAGGTATTTCATGACAAGTGGGTCAGGATAAATTTTTGTTTAGTTGAATTAAACTTGAAGTGCATCATACTAACACGGGCCTTAGCTGACTTGTAGTTTTACTTCTTTGCAATTAGGCTAATGAATACCTCACACAAAACATTTTATGGCTCTGAATCATCTCTTCTCCCTCTTTAAAAGAGGAACCAGCATCAAGTGATCAGCTCTTCATCGAGCTGCTTTCTAAAATGATGGCGCATTTCTTGTTGCTCTACTGATTTCTTTCTCCTCCTTAATGTTGCACAAAATGTGTCTAAACCGAACTGTACTGTTTATTAGGGTTGTTCATGCAGTGAAACAAGTACATGCAACGAAAGAGCTGCTTGTACATACATAGACACTTATTTTGTGGGGCTGGAGTCTGGCACAGAGGAAGAAGTGCCGAAGGCTTGCATAGACTAGTGTCCTCTACGAAAAACGTGCTACAGTGAACTGAACTTTTTGCTGGAGGTTGCACATGAAGTTCCTGCCGGCTTTAGTGGGAGCAGTAACCCCACTGACACTTAGTCATCATATGATCACCACTGATAAATCCAGCTCATACACTCCTGCTGATGTTGTCTTTCAGGCTTTACGATGACAACAAGTCCAAAAGTAGTTAATATGACACTGTACAAAATGCCAGGATGAAAAATGTTACTGTGTTTTGGTTGTAAAAAGACTAACCATTAGCAAAAAAAAAAAAAAAATTGGTTATATTTTTAAAAAACCAGCCTCCTAAAGATTAATTTTTCAGAAATTAAAATGGGTGTTATGGAATCTAGCAACAGCAGCAACAAAAGACTGTGAGATCAATCCCAAATGCCACTGTATAAATATGTATAGAACAATTTTATAGAGATGTGAAATGTGAAATTAACTCGGATTTCAATGTTATTTCAAGGAGCCAAATAGTAAACTCTGAAGGCTATTTTTTACAATGGAGACATCAACAATGTTAACTGTGGCAGCTCTGCTTCAAAGTTCAAATGAAAGCCTTAAATACTTGTAAAATGTTAATAACTACTAAGCCCATTTGTTCACTACTGGAAAAAATCATTTCATTTCCATGTTTTCTCCTCAGATCTTTTTAGGTTGGGCTATACTTGAAGTGCTGACCACAGTAAGAGCCCCAGACGTATAAAAGAGCCTGAGCTGTTATGCTACCTGCCAAAGATAACTGTTAGTTTAAGCAGCAGTATGGTGAAAGCACATCACGCCACTTACTGGGGTCAGACAAATGCACATAATTTAAAGAGAGAGAAACCAACCATAACTTAACTAAAATTTTGAGGAGCTGGCATGAGTCTCCTATCATTTTTCTCTCCATATGACACACAAAGATGTGTGATATTTCTCCATCCACTCTCAGTCCTACTAATTAGGACGGAAGCAAAATCGAACTGATGTTTTCCGAATAGGTGAGCAAATAACAGACCAGTATATAGAGTGAGAGATACCTGAAGAGTTCATTTACTGACAATTCTGATTTGGTTTCAGTTACAATTGCTCTGAGGCTACAAAGCAATTATTGCCCTGGTACAGAAGTGAAACAGGGTCGTGCTTAAACATCATAGAACACATGACACCTACCTGTATCCTGAGTTTTCTTCTTAGTCGTTCAAGAAATGTATCACTGTCTTCAGTGAAGGTGTTATGTGAGGAAGGATTAGAAATCCAGAAAACACCTTTGCTGCAAAAGGTATTCTGTTTCTGAAGATAATCAGAGTATGATGCATGCATCACAGGTGAATCAGTTAATTAATCTGTTGCTTTAAGTCCGTATATTCTTTAAATACATATATTCTTTTCTTTCTCAGCGTAAAACTCCTTGAATCTCTGGTTCAGCTGGTTGAAAAACAACTGAATTGGCTCTTTTTGAAGACACAGTGTAAAGGGTATTTTCTAGAGACAACACTTCTGCTGACAGGAAGAAGCTGTTAACAGTTTCTCCTCTATCATTCTGCCAAGCGATGCACTTATGTATTCAGTGTCTGCTGCTCTCAGACACTGGAAGTCATATAGCCAGTAAACTGAGGCCATCTGGCCAATCCAATAATTGTATATACAGGGGAAAATTAAGGATCTCACACAGCTTGCAGTCCAGAGCCTGGACTGACAAAGGCAGTAGAAAGCTAATCACAGGGTTTGTGTGCAAGGAAAAGTGAAGGACAAAATCTGAGTGAGATTCTTTTTGAGGAAGAGAGGAGAGGTGGGACGTTACTGGAAAGGCCTGTTTATTCAGAGAGAGACAGTATGAAGAACTGAAGTTTATTGTTGTGTAAAGGTGAGAGGAAACAAGGTTAAGTAAACAGACAAACCAGGCTCCTGGTTATCACAGCCCTTTCAGGAGGGAAAGTATTTGCTGTTCTTTAAAAAAAAAAGAAAAAAGAAAGAGTGCATGATTTGGGAAGATGTAGAAGGTGTGTGGTAGGAAGGCAGAGTTCGCTCACATGAGAGAAGACACTTTGTGAAAACGACAGGATGCTTTGAAGCAATAAATGTGGGATTGTCAGTGCAACAAGCCTTAGCAAACCTGAAACACTGTCCTATCTCAGTTACTATCTCTTCTTTTTGAGGAGTGGTGAGAAATACTTTACACATGATCTAATTTTTCTATAGTCGATCCAAATATGCCATCATTTCCTTTTACTATGGGTTTATAGGTGTTTATTACTTCACTTAAACCTTTTATGTGCTGGAGCCCTTTTGTGGTCAAAACGACCAGGGTCCACAAGTCATTCACATGCTCTTTTCTAAGCAGAATTTACAACATTTCGCCACCAAAACAAAGAATAGCAAAATGCATTGCAGCAATATTTCCCAGCTTTGGGCTTCAGCCTAAGCTCTGGGCTAAACCAAGAGATTTTCCCCAATTAGTCTCTCCCTTTCTGTTTCTGTAGTTGTTGCTAATGTCATTGTCCTCTATGGAGCACATGCACAAGCCAGAGTTGCTATTAATTTCAGCATTTGTCAAATGCTATCCTCCTAAAGTCCCAGATGAAAAGCAAGATACTGCTTATAAAAAAAATGGAAAGAACAATCAAGCTGCCGCTGAGAAAGCACTGTAATGTAGGAGAAACTGGGAGCAGAAGACAAAGGCGGAAGGAAAAGTGTATGAATGATGATAGCTGGAAGCTGCGTTTTTACCAAGGCCCAGTTCCCTCAGTTCGAAACACACCACAGCTGGATGACCCACTCCAGGACGTGGAATATATGTTGAGATTTGGCTGGAGAATTTTGTGACCTGCCTGGGTAAATGGTGTCCATAAGGTTACAAATATCTCAGAGCAAGCAACTAAATTCCCGACATTATGCTGACACATGTGTGTTCAGCTGGTTTGCACTTAATAATGCCGAGCTGCAGTAGTCATGAGTACCGTAGAAAGGTGTGCAGTAAATGAAGCTGTGGCCATTCAGTCTTCACTGCAATTTTGGGTTGGGTTTTTTCAAGCTCTATATGTGAGCTTTGCTAATAAATGTGGGTGAATTCCTGGTTCCAGTTTGTAGTTATCTGTACTCCTAGTTTCTTTTTACATAGCTCTGTTGCCTTTGACAGCCTCTTGCTTGAATGAAACCAGGACACGGTGTGAAACATGGATAAACTATCTATTTCTGAACTGTGCGAGGTCATCAAACAAAACCAAAAAAGGTCTCACAGTGTTTCCATCTGGAAGCACGAACTGGCTGAGCTGGATGCACAAACTCTGCAAGCCTTCCCTAAAGTCTCGCCAGGATATTAACTTTGAAATAAAGCCCAGTTTTTCTGAGTTCTGTTTTGAAGATTTCTGCTCTATTCAGAATGTCTGTCTTGCCGTTATTTTTAAGAAATAGGTAAAAGCCCAAGAGTGGAATTTGGAAATAGATGTATCACCAGATCAATTATATTGTTATCTAGAAGTGAGCCATGCTGGCACATAAAACTAACTTATGGTTGTCATTATATGCATGGGACACTCATAATACATTTGTATGATCCCTCGAGTAGCTACAGCCACTAGAAGTATATCTGTCCCATGTAAAGTCAGCTGTCAGTGATCCTCTGTAAACACCATTTCTCCATCCTGCCTTAATGTAACAAAGAAAAAAGAGATATGGAGGGTCACCTTGTAACAAAGGTTTCTAAAAACTCATCCCAAGTTTCTACCTTCAAGGTCACATTCCTGCCACATAAAAATTTTACCACCTGGTTGTAAACCACTAGAAATTAGGAAATTCACTCAGACCCAATATCAACAGTGCTCAGCCCTCATGGGCAGTACTATCATAGAGCAGGAATCACCAGATGGCTTGATCCAATGCCCACCTAAGCGAATAGGAAACTTTCTGTGGGTTTGAGGGAGTGCTGGTTGGGAAAAGGAAGAGAGGTCCAACAGTGCTTGAGATATTAACGTGGCTAGGTAAATTTTTCAGACTTAAAGTCATAAGACTTCTTGTTTTTGTAGGGAGGACATGTGGTTTAGTGAATAAACAGCGTTATTGCTTTTTATTCCTGATAGCATCAAAACACTTGTTGGATCAGGGTACACACAGGCGCACACACACACACACACACACACACACACAAGAAAAACATGTCACAACTTTTATGCTACAGTCTTGAGGTGCATACACTAGACAGTTCCTTGAAAATACCAATTTTTAGATTTTTTTTTCTGATTTGTTTTGCACTGTTCTTTGGGAAATGACATCTTCTATGGCTCACATTTTGCATTATAATTCATCACTTCAAAACAACAATCATGTCTGAATTATTGAAAAGCTTTTTTTTTTTTTTTTCGCCTGAAAATTTCAAACTGGGTGTTCTCTGCCGACATATTCATGGATAAATTTCTTTACAAGACAGTGTTAAAAAATATTCAATCAACCCTTGACTCAGCCAAGTTCATCTCTGTTAGTGGAAGCAAAGCAACATACTGCTGACCTAGCTTTTGTTCATTGCAAGGGTATCATGTATCAGCTGAATTCAGATTAAAACATAACTGGAAAAAGATATGACAAGTCATTATCAAAGTTATCAAAAAACAGAAAACAGATGTGACCGATTTTTGGTACATAGGCTAAAAATATGACAGGAAAGCACTCACCTGAAAAGAATTAGTGAGTGGTGAGCAGGGATGAGCAACAGGGTCTACATACTTATAAGATTGTCAAGAATTTTTGTGCCACCACCTTTCTAGCAGCTGCTATTAGTAAGCCTTTGCTCCAGTGCAGCAGCAGTCACTGGATGAAGAGGCTGAACTGTCTGCGCTTCTTTGTTTCCAGCTACTTTTACAGGCCTTCAGGATTTTTCTGTAAGCAGTCGAATACGTGTATTCACAGCTGGAAATAGGGAGAACGAAACTTGTCCTACACACGCCGCAGGCAAGTGGACCACCAGTGATCCATTCATGAACGACAGCGTGGGAATCTCTTAGAATACGTATAAAAATCATACGCAATCTGTGGATGGAAACAGACCAGTCCAAACAGGGAAGCCACAGCAATGCAGCTGTACAATATCTTAGTGTCTGAAAAGCAAACATGTGTGGATCACTGCTAATGGAAGAGTTAAATCCCTGTTAGTCCCTCTGGTAAACTCATGTCGACAGTTTTGGGTCAGTACAACACAATTAAGTGCGTCAAAATGAAAATATAGCCTATTGCTTATTAAAGGAACAATTCGTGTGGGACCAGAACAGAACAGGTCTCATTGCTAAACCTTCAGATCATCTAGCCTAACTCTATGTAAGTAGAAGTCATTGAATCAAGTGAACATCTAGAATTTGCCCAAGTCATGCAGCCTATGCAGTGAAAGCTACAGCAAACAATACCATTCAGACCTCCATGTTATGGATAACAGACACAGGCTACATGGTAGGAACATAAAGTCTCGTGTTTCACCTGCCCAGTTTTGTGGCTATTTTGAAGTTTCTCCTCTCTTAGCAGAATATCTGACCCAAACGACCCTCTGGAGGATTACTTGAGCTTGACCTGACTCCAGAACCCATCAAGACTTTTTCTGTATTCTAGAGTTATTCTTCTGCTGCCAGGCTGCCTTATTCATTCCGCCCTTGGAAGCCCCTTGGAAGAGTGTGCTAGTACACTTGTGCATTGTTACTTCATTAGGTTATTCCTCCTTTGCTTTCAGGTTACAATGTCTTTCCAAATTTTGAGAGTTCAAAGTAAATACTGTTTATGAGCTCTTACAATCGGATTCATGGCACCTATTTTTAGTTGTAAAAGCGGAGCAGCTTGTCTGAGCTGGCCATCCAGACTCCTCCTTCAGGGAGAGACAAGGCTCTCCAAAAGGCAACTCACTCCAGCCAGAAATGGATGCCTAAAATAAATGGGATGAATCACCACCCAGAAGCTTCTGTTGTTCTCCGCTGATAGTAGAGGGAGATTGCATGACAGGTTTAGACTACAAGCCTAACTCTGTCTAAAGTTAGTTGAGATGCATAGACACACTTTGTCATTTTAAACTGTTTATTATGCAGATCTTGAAACTTTGGAAAAAGTCTCACAGGTAACTTTGAAAATCATCTGAATGAGGTGAAGAACTGCACCCTCTGCATTTACAACAGAAAGCATCTTACTATTAGAAATTATTCAAGAGACAAAAAGCAAACAGACTAGCCAAAAAGAAGTAGAATATGGCAGGTTACAGAATTTCTACCACAGTATGTTGTTGATGCTAAAACTTTACCTGGGCCCAGTGGGAGACCGGAAAAGTTCAAAGCAGAGGAATGTGTGGAAGGCTACATATATACCACACACCATTAGGAAGCCACAGAATCATGTGTTATGACAGGCTGGGAGACTGCTCTAGGGATGCTTTGCTGAATTTATATACCTTGCCCTGGACATCTGGTTTTGGCCACTGTTGAAATAAGAGTATAAGAGTTGGACAGTATTGGTCTGTCTGAGTATGCCTGCTCAGACCAGAGGTTCTCATGCATCTGCTAGTCCCATTACCAGTTCACAGATTTACGGTCTAGGTACTACCACATTTGAAGAGCAGTCATATAAACTAAAATTAAAATACTTTCCAATTAACCGTAGTTATCAACAAAATTTCCTCTCTGGTAATTATTTAGGCTGAAGCTTTTCCTGAAACTATATCCATAAAACTGGCAATGGCAACTGGCTATTTTATTGACTGTACATACTGTTTTGAGGCTTTGTATACCCATATTTACGCTTAGAAGACCATAAAATATACTCAGCTGAACATTTCTTTATACTCCATCTTTTTCTCATTACCATCCATTCCTATTTTTTTTTTTTTTAATGAAGTACAGTAAGTTTGGATGTGCTGCTTAGCCTCATCCTACTACTTTTGTTGTCCAACCCACTGAAAAGCCACATGAAACAAGGAAAAATTTAAAGCTTTTATGTGGTCACCACCACCTGAGCCAAACCAGCTTTTTGGTATCTTTGGACTCTGAGAATCTGGGTTTTAGCTTTACATCCTGTAAAGGAGAGAGGTAATATCACAGGGTGCAGAAAGAAAAATAGGAGCAAAACAACTGCTTTGAATGTAAAAATTCTGAATAAAATTTTTCAGACTGTAATTACCCTGTTAAATGATTGTTTGGGTTAGTTTTCAGCAGAAGTTGTGGGATGTTGCAACAATTTGAGCTGTACTGCTGTGCTTTGTGGGATGTTTCACTTTTTATCTTTTGTCTGAGAATTCATCACAAATAGGTTCACAAAAGACTTTAAGTAGCTGTGAGCGTCAGGGTTTCCCACCAGTCTGGACAAGGAAGATATTTTGCCCCTCACGTCACACAGTGTACTGCAACAACACAGTACCACACCCGTTATGTCACTGACAAGAAGTTACTCTCAAGTAACTTGATGTATCTCCAAATTAAACCAGAAACAGCAGAAATAGAAAGGGGGAGGAGGGAAGGTGGGGATGGGAAAGGGTAACATCATGACTGGATACGATTTTCATGTAAAGTGTAACGCATCTGAACAATTCAAGGAAAGTGAATTTTCTTATATGCTTGTTTACTCAGTCCTGTAACACAAGATCAAGGGGATATCTGACAAAATTAAATTGCAAGTCATTTAAAGACGTTGATCGTAAGAAATACATAAAACTAAGCATTTTTTTAATAATAGCCTCTTATATGTTTCCCACTGAAGGAGAAAACCATTACAGGATTCACAGAAAGTTTAAACACCATGTGAGTTGTACAAATACCCGCTCTTGCATAAAACATGATTAAATTTTGGGACCTCATTCCTCAGTGAATAAGCAACCACCAAGAAATAGGGTTAATGAGAAATTTCCCTATGGGCATACTTTACCATAATTCTCTATTTCATGGTTTTCTTGTAGATTCCTCTCAAGATTTTGCTCATGGACAGAGCTGGGAGTAAGATACTGGATTAAGTGAATTTTTGTGTGCTTTAATAGGATTGTGCAAAAACTCCTTAACAAATTTCTCGGTTTCTGATTAAGTATGAACTCTGTTTAGCACCTGTAAAGACTGTTAAAAATGTCATGGCAGTCTTCCAAAGATACTTGAATTTCATCCAAAGGAAAAACAATCACGGTGAAGTAAATAGGAGAGCCTATGTTAGAAGTACTTAAAAATGAATGGAGAAATTTTTCACTTGTTTTTATGTATCATTTCCTACCTGTATTAGAAATAACCTAACTACATTATTTCATTAGTGTGACTAATTTGATCTTTAAGAAGTATTGCTGAGCAAGAGAAGCTCTTAAATTTAACTAAGAAGTAAGACTAGACAGCATTTTACAACTGTACTCCGTATTAAACTAGAATAGGCCTAAACTAAAGATAGGGAGAAACACATCCAAGGAAACATTAAAGAGATGAAACTAAGTAGAAGCAGCAGTACATTCAAAGCAACACAGAGCTGAATGATGGCTATTCCACCTTCTTTTAGGAGATCAGGAGGCCTGAGATGATATTCTGCATCCAGTTTTAAACAATATATTTTCTGAAAGATGTGGATTACTTAGGGCAGTTGAGAGGAGAACAGAATAAACAATATTAAAAAAAAAAGTTACAAAGAAGTGTAAGTACTTCAGGTTTTTCAGAAGAAAGAAGGCCAAGAAGCACGATTGTATTCCTCTGATATATGAAAGACTGTAAATATTACCATGAAAAATCGTTTTTCGTGCAAACAGGAGAAACATCAAGAAGAAATTTACCGCGACTACAGAAAATATTTGGTTGGATATTGAGGAAAATGTTCTAATCAGAAGGTACTGAAACACTGGAATAGCCTACTTCAGTATATTCTGGTATCTCCTGGGTGACTTGGAGAACAGTTCAGAAAAATATCTGTCAAGTATATGCAAGGATATCTGATTTTGCTTCAGAACAGTTCTGGATTATAGAGTCACAGAATCATGGAATGATATGGGTTGGAAGGGGCCTTACAGGTCATCTCATTCCAATCACCCTGCCATGGGCAGGGACACCTCCCACGAGACCAGGTTGCTCAAAGCCCCATCCAACCTGGCCCTGAACACTGCCAGGGAGGGGGCATCCACAGATTCTCTGGGCAACTTCTTCCAGTGTCTCACCTCCCTTAAAGTAAAGAATTTCTCCCTATTATCTAATCTAAATCTACCCTCTTTAAGGTAACATGATGACTCATTGTTCCTTATAGCCCTCCGTTTTTAGCACTTTTTTGTACACTTCTGGGCAGATGAATCCCAAGGGAAGATTCCTTGTGCTTAGTGGGAAATCCCAATGGGCTATGCCAGGGAGTATAACAGAGAATTTAGGACATGGAAAGCTTGAGTACTTGTAGATACACTGGAAAAACTGTAATGTACCACACAAGCAGCTTTTGTAATTCCCAAACCTGGTATGTATCCATCATTCAAAACTAACATGTCACAGATGCCAAAACCTACATTGTTTTCTGTGCTGATTTATATTGTGGTTAAAATAGAGAAAGCGCCTACATTTTTATACAAAATATTGAATTCATATACAAAAACTATTTTTTTTTCTCTTTGGCGTTAATGAAACACAAGGTCTTTTGAGATGTTTTAAGAATGTAACCCAGCCACCTTCAGGACTGACAGTAACTGGCAGTCTTAGCTGAGAAACAAAGAACTGAAAAGGTCTAAAAGATGAAGACTTAGTGGCATAAGCTGGGGTATTATCACAGGCAAACCTGAATGTTTAGGACCATCGTCCTGTTTCCTTTCATAATACTAAGATCTAAATTATTTTCTAATTCCCATCAGTTTTTAGTCAATTTAACTCCCAGTTCTTGCACTTTTTCTAATACATGTCATTTTAAATTGCCTTAAAATCAGCTCCATCTGAATTTCTTTAGAAAAAAATCCTAAATTTTACTGAGTTAAGCAACAAGTTCTGCTATTTCATGATACTGAGGACTAATGAAAAGAGAGCTATTTATCTCATTCACCTGTAATTAGTAATTTCCAGTTTCTTTCAACAGTAACAGAGAAGATTACTTCCCTTGGACTATTAAAGATAAAATACTGAGCTGAGTTCTTTCCATTATTCTTATTAGAATTAATCATTATTGTGATAATGATTTTTCAAGAAGTGTCACAATACTGTCAGGCACCAAATGAAAAGAAGAGAAGCCACTGTTCATCTGAGAGAGCAAGCAGTTCATTTGTTCTATGAGAGCTTCTGCTCTATCACTTTTGGGGTGTTCAGTTTCTTGTCAGCGTGATGATGGCATTTCAGGTAAGGTTTGGAGTGGGAGCAGCTTTACATACCACCACAGCGAATAACCTACACAAAGTTGATAACATCAGTGACATTGAAGATAGCAAAAGTCAAAGTCTGGCAACAATTTCAGGACAGCAGAAACAAAAATAATTACAAAAAGTCATATAGGCAGGTAAATAGAAGGCATCAGATGGAAGTGTGGAAGTTGTGTGTGAAAGGTATATTTCTACATCAAGTTGAAAACTGTTTCAAAAAACCAAGAGTATTTCAGTTGGAAGTCCACCTGCCTGACTATTTCGGGGCTGACCAAAAGTTAAAGCATGTTGTTAAGGGCACTGTCCAAATGCCTCTTCAACACTGACAGGCTTGGGGCATTGACCACCTCTCTGGGAAGGCAGTTCCAATGTCTGACAACCCCATTTTCAGTGAAACTGCTTTATTCACCCGTCTTAGTATTCGTTTGCCCAAGTCAGTAGTGCGCCACTATTTTAGAATCTGTGACTTCATTTCTCCTTGACACATTTCATCAACTTTGCAATTCACTCATTATATATATGCCATTAATAAATGGTCTACAAATAAGCTCATACACACAACATGTTCAAACTTTAACTTAGAGGAAAAGTTTAAAAATGCAACAAAACTGTCAGTTTTGATATTTGACTGAATTCTTGAGACTTCACACGTGCTTCAACCTCCCTTCTCCATCCACGTTAGAGATGGGTACCTTGAAGGCTGGCAAACATTAATGGACATTGGGGAATACAGTGATTTTTTGGTTTGGCCTGGATAATGCCAGGTGACTTCCAAAACCGCTCTATCACTCCCCCTCCTCAGCTGGACCAGGGAGAGGAAATATGGTGAAAGGCTCGAGGGTCAAGAGAAGGACAGCGAGAGGTCATTCACCAATTACCATCATGGACAAAACAGGCTGAACTTGGGGAGAAGAGGGAGTTTAATTCCTCAACAATCAAATCAGAGTAGGATAGTGAGAAATAAAACTAGATCTTATAACACCTTCCCCCCACCCCTCCCTTCTTCCCGGGCTCAACTTCACTCCTGTTTCTCTACCTCCTCCCCCCTCCTTGAGCGGTGCAGGGGGACAGGGAATGGGGGTTACGGTCAGTTCATCACACATCATCTCTGTCACTCCCTGTCCCTCAGGGGGAAGACTCCTCACACCCTGCCTCTGCTCCAGCATGAAGGTTCCTCTCCTGGGAGACAGTTCTCCACAAACTTCTCCAATATGAGCTCAGTCCATGGGCTGCAGCTCTTCACAAACTGCCCCAGGGTGGGTCTTTCCACGGGGTGCAGTCCTTCAGGAACAGGCTGCTCCAGCGTGGGTCCCCCAAGGGGTCACAAGCCCTGCCAGCAAACCTGCTCTGGCATGAGCTCCTCTCTCCCCTGGGCCACAGGTCCTGCCAGGAGCCTGCTCCAGCATGGGGCTCCCCATGGGATCACAGTCTCCTTCGGGCATCCACCTGCTCTGGCGTGGGGTTCCTTCCACAGGCTACAGGTGCAGATCTGCTCCACTGTGGACCTCCATGGACTGCAGGGGAACAACCTGCCTCACCACGGTCTTCATCACAGGCTGCAAGGGAAGGCTCTCTGCTCCGAAATTTCCAGCACCTCCTCCCCCCTCCTTCTTCACTGATCTTGAAGTCTGCAGAGTTGTTTCTCTCTTATAGTCTCACTCCTCTATCTCAACTTCTGTTTCACTGCTGAGTTTCTTTCTTTCCCTTCTTAAATATGTTATCACAGAGGCACTACCACCGTTGCTGATTGGCTTGGCTTTGGGCAGCGACAGGTCGATCTTAGAGCCGGCTGACACTGGCTTTATCAGACTTGGGAGAAGCTTCTGGCAGCTTCTCACAGAAGCCACCACTATAGCTCCCCTGCTACCAGAACTTTGCCACGCAAACCCATAACAAGTGGCCACGGGGTTTTGTAGGGCACAATCAACTTTTTAAGCTTTTGATCTACAGCCAGGTCAGGAGCAACTTATAGCATGGGTTTGCCCTAAAACATCTATTTTAGAGAGCTAGTAAGTGCCTACCCCTTTTCCATATGGACTTCAAGACAACAGAAGTAAGAGGTGGCCATGTCTTGTAATACTGTAGTTTTGAGAGGGTGGCTGTAGGAGGAAGAAGTCTAGTTGAAAAAATTGTTATTATCTCCAGAGGTGAAGCAAACTAATGAATTAATATGAATGGTTCTCTGGGATTGCTCTGAACAGCTTCAGTTCTCTGTTCTGCTGATATGGTAAGGGCATTCAACTCTTTTCAAGTCAGTGGGCAAGGAAGGCACTCAGGGTTTGATCTTGCAAACGCCAAGTTATGAAAGTATGAATGTTTTTGGAATCCCAGGAATGTGCAAAGATTTAGAATTTATACTTCTAGGATTACATTTTTTAACCCAATTAAGTCAGATTGTGCCAGATGCAGTAGCTGAAATTATAGATATGGAACAGTTATTTTGGGGATGTTCCAAAGTATATGTAAATCAAGCACCAGGATTATTTTTAAATGAACCAAGAAGCACTTTGTTTTGTTTAACATAAGTTTTTTAATACCCCGAATTCTTGTATGTTTGCACGTGTATTTAGCTAGGGCCTGGATTACATCTAGATTGCACAATAAATCACCGAGGAAGGATCAAAAGTGTAGAGAGATTGTATGGCATCGCTGCTGTTTCCCAACCACAGTGTGAGAAAGGCAGTACGAATTGTAGTTGAAGCTCATCCAGACTATTCAAACCTCCGGAGACTTGAGGCTGAAAATATCTTTTGAACAACTCTCCTTCTGCAAGATCTATCACTCTTCACTAGGCTCAATACTGGTACCCAAACTGAGCACACTAATCCACCAATCCCATGAAAGTCAGAAGGCCAACATACGAGTGGATGTGTGAAGAATATTTTGATATGTACAGGTTTTGGCAAAACTGGGTTATCCTAGCACTGCAGCAACCATTCTCCTGACAGAAACAAAAGTTATGCTCTGTCACTAAGCTAATTTCATTCAGAAGATAAGCTCTGTTCAGAACCTTCAGCAAGACTGTGCGTCCTGCAAACAACATGGCCCTATCTATATCATGCCCAGCTTTGTAATAGCAGAGAACGTATTGAAAAATGCCAAAAGACATGTTAAACAAACTGCAAATGAGTTCTCTCTCTATGAGCCTAAGTGGTATTTTCATTACAGTTCAGGGAAGGAGACGGCTCATTGCGAAGCAAAGTCGTGATCAAATGCCTCTGCTGAGTTTGTCAAAAGTTTGCACTCCCCTTTGAGCAGTGAAATACAAAATTCCAGAGGTAAGTGAATAAGTCAGGTGTAAAAGTTATCCATGCCAAAAGCTCAATCCTTCTGTGTGGGAGAAACAAGAAGGGTGGAAAGTCAAGTAGAAACAGTATCATCAGTCTTAGCAAGAACAGGCTCCCTGTTCACTGATCACTTCAACATGAATGGATAGCAGACCAGCACTCCCAAGAGATCCCCCACAGAAACCAAGGATTTACTATAACAGCATTAGTTTCCAATTGCACAGTTTTAATTTCTAGCTAATAATCTCATGAAAAGGGTCTCTACATCTGACAGAACCTTTTCTCAGACTGATATGCCTGTCACCATGCATCTGTGTTTGTCCCGAACCTAAAGCACTGAAGGCACCATATGCCTCCATGCCTTCTCCACAGACTTCTTTCTGTACATCCACCTGATAACAATTAAAAAGCTAGAAGAAGTAAATTTCTTCCTTTCCTAAAGATAATATTGTTACTACGGTTACCCTGAAGATGGAGACCCTAGGAACACATGTTACATCAAATGGTAATACAAACAAACGAAATAAAGTGCAGCTGCCATTCAGCTGCCTTAAAGAACTGCCCAAAGTTTGTACAAATGGGAATGCTTTGAAGGGAAGGCTTCCTTATAAGATTATTTAAATTTTACAGAGTGTCCCTGCTCTCCTTTTTCCAGACTCTCTGAGGTAGGTAATGGTGGAAAAGACAAATGATGATTCTGAATGAGGTTTTCCATCAATTCTGAGACTGGAAATTGCACAAACCTAGTTCCTAAAACTCTAGCCCTTCTCTGCAGGATGCTGTGTCCAATGACTCCCTTAATCAAAGCTCTAGGTAGCCTATTTGTTCCCATATGGAAAGAACTTGAAGTAAGTTAACAGATAAGGCTGTCCAGGAGAGCACTAGAAACCGAGAAGACAGAGGGCAATGACTGACTACTCTCAATGTAGGTGCAACTTGCAAAAAAAGTATTTCACAAAATCGTTTGGATTGGAAGGGACCTCTCAAAATGATCAGAGCTTTTCAGAGCTCACATCACAGAACACTCAACAAAAGCACTTACACAGTCACAACTCCAGAAGATCCCTTATGGTCACCCGTCCTGCACAGACATGTACAGGTAGAAGTTTTCACAGGAGCTAACCAGAATTACAGTTCTTCAAAAAGATAACAGAAATTACAGAAAACAGCTGGCTCTGTCAGCTCCGCCTAGTAAGTCATGCCTCTTTCAGCAGAGACTCACAGGTAGCAGAAGGTTCATGAAGTCTTCAAGGTTTTAAGCTGATATCTGCAGCTAAAAGAATCATAGAACCATAGAATAGTTTGGTTGGAAGGGACCTTGAAACATCATCTAGTCCAATCACCCTGCAGTGATCAGGGACATCTTTGACTAGGTCAGCTTGCTCAGAGCCCCATCCAACCTGGTCATGAACACTTCCAGGGCAGGGGCATCGACCACGTCTCCGGGCAACCTGTTCAGTGTTTCACCACCGTCATCATAAAAAAATTCTTCCTTCTGTCTGATCTAAAAGTACTTTCTTTTAGTTTAAAACCGTTACTCCTTGTCCTATCACAACAAGCCTTGCTAAAATACCTGTCCCCATCTTTCCTCTAAGCTCCCTTTAAGTACTGAAAGGCCACAAGCAGGTCTCCCCAGAACCTTCTCCAGGCTGAACAACCCCAACTCTCTCAGCCTTTCCTCATAGGAGAAGAATTCCAGCACTCGTATTATTTCTGTGGCCACCTCTGGCCCCGCTCCAACAGGTCCATGTCTTTCCTGTGCTAAGGGCTCCAGAGCTGGATGCAGGACTCCAGGGTGTCTCTCACCAGACTGGAGCCTAGGGGCAGAACCCCCTCCCTTGACCTGTTGGCCACGCTGCTTTTGATGCATAAAACCCCCAGGATATGGTTGGCTTTCTCACCTGAAAGCACACATTGACAGGTTTTCATCCACCATTACTCCCAAGTCCTTGTTGGCAGGGCTGCTCTCAATCCCTTCACCCCCTAGCCTGTATTGATACCAGGGGTTGCCCCGACCCAGGTGCAGGACCTTGCATTTGGCCTTGTTGAACCTTATGAGGTTTGCATGAGCCCGCTTTTTGAGCTTGTCCGGGTCCCTCTGGATGGCATCCCGTCCCTCGGGTGTGTTGACCGCAGCACTCAGCTTGGTGTCACCTGTAAACTTGCTGAGGGTGCACTCAACAGTTTACCCATCAAATCTATCTCTCCTGTTTAGAGAAAAAACTGTACAAGGAGGCTATACGTTGTTCCTATATGGAAGTTAAAGCATAATGTTCCAAAACCAGCATTTCTGGGATTGATATAGCTCAGCCCAAACTGAAAACACCATCTCTGGAACAGTGCTGAGAGGCCACATCCTCACAATGATTTACATCCAACATATGCCCATCCTGGTACAGTGGCAGAGATTCTTGGTTTATAGCAGCTCTTGAGTTATGACAGAACTGGCAGCTAGGAATGGGGCTGGACTCACAGGCTTGTTACCTCATGTGCTGATTTTGGCAACCAACCAAAGACGGAAAGAGAGGCAAATGGACCTTGGACCTCACCTCTGGACCTTGTGGTTGGTGTTTAGGACCCTCAGTCTCTTGTGGCGGCCTTGGAGTTTTATGCCCGTCACAACTGAAAGGGGAGGCTGCTTGCTCTAGAACCAATTTCAGCCCCAGTCTGCTTAACTGCCAGGGAAACTGATGCATGTGGCACACAAAATGACAAAAATAAATAACTTCTCTGCAGACCAGTAAACCTCTGAATTGATTGTGATGTCCATTTTCTTTTGCAGTTGGCTATATAAAGAAGTGAAATATCAAGTCAGCAATCCAGCTGTGAGTGTAGACCATACTTACGACGTTCCAGCATAATGGAGACAAAAATGTATAAGGTACAATTTCTTACTGAATTTACTGACATTTAACTATCGGAGTTATGGTGGGATTCAGAATTAAGTTCATCAGTATTTCAGGAGTAAGCCAGAAAAGAGATAAAAAGTCCATTTTTTCACTGGAGCTCGAACTATGCAAAGACATTGAACTTTATTCAGGTGCCTGATTTCTGATGTTTAATGGCACTCTGAACGACCTTTCATCCATCAATATGCATTCATGCCATCTTTATGAACCAGAGGTTGTCATATCCATATCAGAACACAGCCTAAAACTGCATTGGAATGTTTTGCAGGCATCTGACTGGGGATAAGCCAGTAAAGGAAATAATTTGGTTTCTCAACCAAAGATCCCTTTCTTAAGTTTTATTCAATACTAACCCAGAAGGTGGGTGGTAATGTGTGGTTCTAAATCTCAGTAGCCAGTTATGTGCAAAGGTAAAGGAAACATTGAAAGCAGGCTGAAAAACACAGCAATTCACTATTGCATTTTATCACTAGATTGTATTTTACTTAAAAGGGCTTAAAATGTTTCAGATTCTGAAGTATAAAAAAATACTGCAGGAATCCCAGTACATGTTTTTGGGTGGGGTTTCTTTTTTGTTTGTGTTTTTTATTTTTTTATATAACAAGCTTATATAAGTGCCACTTTCTAATTTTGCAGCAATTTACCCACTGACCTCTCTCCATGCTCTCTTCCATGCTGCCCGGAATGACCTTGAGAGAAATGCTTCCCTCTCTGCAAAATTCACCCATGCTCTGAAGACTGTAAAAAGCACAGCTGCGTGATATGCACTCATTTACTGCATTATTACAGGAAGAAAAGGAGCTTTAACCTTTTTATGTATTGCTACAGAGGGAGACAACCTGAAGTCACTCACGTACCCAGTTTTACTGACAGCTGAAAACTGGTTAGTCTTATGGTCTCTTTTCTTCTTCTTTGCTAATGGTAGCTGCGTTCTGTCCTGTGCCTCTATTCAGCTAAATTAATTTAAGTTGGTCTGAATGTGATAAAGAGGAAATTGCTGTGATCCCGACAAAATCATCTGCTAAATCTATTTGTTAAAGTGAGCTGTCAGCTGAGATTAACATTCATCCTGACTTTTGTTGTCACTACATTTTAGATATCTTACAGTACAGAACTAGATTTTAGAACGCCTCACACATTGTCAGGAAATTCTTTATTATCACACAGATGGTAGCAACAACTGGAGGAAAAGAAACCTGTCTCCTTGACACAAGTAGGTATCCCAGGAAATTTCACACGAGAGTCTTTGAAGGAAGAGCTAGACATGCTTTAAGTCAAGACACAGTAAAAAACTCATGTGAAATGCTGTGTGGCATTCTCATTTCTCACGTCTGATATAGATGAACTGAAGCCAGAATTGCTTCAGTGAAGAGCTAACAGGAGTATTCAAAAGGAATCATGGGAAACAGAAGGAGTTGTGTTTTGCTAAGTCTGGAAGGCCTCCAAACACGCAGATGGATAGACATCCATGGAAGAGAAAAGGTATTTAAACTGAAAGACAACTTTTGCAGTATTTATACCATGACATACCAAAAGAACCAACTGGTAAGACTGAGTAAGACAGTAGTGAATGACTAAATCTAAACATTCCTCTTTACAAGAGTTTTTGGAGGAGCCTTTCAGAAGAAAGAATCAGGCAAAAAATGTAACTAGTTTCCAGACAGGATTTGATTGTGCACTGGTTTCCTCTTCCCCATCATAGCTAGGGAACTAGACTTCATGATCCCTTCCTACAGTGCCTTCCTACACAGGATAGTCATGATTCCCCCACTGAAGATCTTGGAAGAGATTTAACATTTTCATATGGGTTCCAATATTGATTTGATGCTACAAGGTGGAACTTGGGAAAATTTTCTTTCCATATTTTAATTCACAGTATCTCTCTGTTATTTTAAGTATCTGAAGACATTCTTTCCTCTGGATCTACTAATATCATTCTCATCTCTCCATATTGTTAATAATACACAGGAAATGATGTACAGGATTCTTATGTCTTCATATAAAGTCAAATAAAAAGTACAGGAAGAGATCAGGAGACTACTGAGACAAGTTCAGCAATGCAACAAGTCTCCTCTGAAGATCGTTTCCATCTGCCAAGGTAGACAGCTCCATCCCATAACCTCATGCAAAACTCTTCAACTCAAATTGGATCTCTCACCCACACTAGTCCACTAGTCTCTCCGTTGAGATTCCAAGTCAAATGACCAGTTAAAATCCTACTTCTTAGCTTTTAAAATGAATGTTTCACATCCAGCCACCAGTGAAAATACAGATCCTAGCAGAAACTTGTACTTACCTCTTTATGTTTTATTTTCACAAACACTGTGCTGCCAGTTCCCAGCAGTACAAGCTTGTATAACAAAGTTGTTCCCAGAGAGCATGTTTTGGTAATGACTAGTTTACCTATGACTGATAGACATAGGAATTACACAAATAGCCTAGTGCTGGTGTTGTGTTATTGAGAGCTTGTGTCCCTTTGTGACCTGAATTGCAACACTGGAATCAAGGTAAAAATGAGACCCTGAAAATTAGTTTAACTTTAGTGCTTTTCTTTACCAGATACAGTTTTCAAAAGCATGTCCCTTGATTGCTTAGAATAGTTCTCTAGTTTCAGATTCTAAACTTTAAAATAAAATATTATGGTCCAGTACTCTGAAATTTCAGTAGCACGAAATGCAAAACTTCACTTCCCGGCCTAAGATCTTCATTAGTGCTGGGACTAGACATTTTTTTCCAGGGACAACTCCTGTCTCAGTTTCAAGAGTCGACAACATAACAGTACAGTGAAAATAAGACCCAACCACTGCATCTTGCTATGCCCATATTAGTGTTTACTTTGTGAAGGCTTGCTTTGCTTCTGAAATTCCTTTGTGAGTTGTGCTGTCTGCAAAGAGCTGTAGAGAAGCAATTTCATCTCTTTCACATAGCACCACTCATATTTTTCCATTTTACTGATAAGAACTGTAAGAAAAGTAAATTAAAATAAATTGATATAGAGTACACTTCATTAGGGAAGAGATGGGCAAGATAACTTTTGTTTTTTTACCTTCGTGGATTTTATTACCTCCTTGTATTCTTGTATTTAGGTCTAAAACCAGATGGAACTTTCCTTTACAGAGCTTTGGTAAGTTGCTGGGTATATTACAATATCTCAGAGTCTTTGGCCATTTCACAGAAAATCTAGAGGTTGGAGATGAAATAGGGTAAATTAGCATGGCTTCTGCATGACATGATGAGGATGACCAGTCCAGTGGAGCAATGAGGAAGCATCACAGCTACTGGCAAGCTAACTGGAAAGGGTGCTGAAACACTTCTGCACACTCGTACCTCAAAATATAGTCCTGTGTGCTATGATTTTTCTCACAGCATTAAGAATCACACAGCCATTGGGAGGAAAAGGCACATGTGCAATTGTGAGAAAAAAATTCATTGAATACATAGAAAAGTGATCTCCAAGAAAAAACATACAGCGGCAGGGCCAGCTAAGCTTGTGCAAAAATGTTCACAGGACAAGCTGCAAAGTTAGCAAAGACAACCCTTCCGGGCAGTACAAAAATGACAGCCCACTTGGGAACCTCTATAATAGCAATCTGGAATCTGCCAGATACATGGACTACAGCAATTAGACTTTAGCAGTGAAAATACCTGATACATCAAGAAAAAAGGTTGCTTATCCCCTTTCCCTGAAAACCTCCCCTAGATTATTTACATGACTGGATATTTTGTGTAATAGTTAACAAGAAAATGCTCTGACCTATGTGGAATCTGTTAGTTCCCTGTAGCACAAAAAGTAGACTTTATTTTACCAAAATGAGGGCACTTATGTAGAGGATGACAAGCCAAGTGGGATCCATTTACAGAAACAGGATTCAAAAGCTGGCATTAGTCCAGAAGAAGGAAGAGTTCCCAACGGGAACATTTGCAACCTGATGCTTTTGCGCACACTGGAAAAATTAACCCAGCTACCACTAAATCCACTACCAGTTCTCAGCTTTGAGGAGGAGAAAAAAATATCTTCCTCTCCAGAAACTTCCCATAGAGGTCCAAGAAAAGCATGTGGGAAATGCACAGAAACACCAACACGCTTCATCAACACCATTCCCTCAAACCTCAGCTCTTGCACTAATGTGAATGATTTCAAAGCGTGTTGAAGGTTTTTATAAATTACTGTATGCGTAGGATAGGCAACTCTGAAAAAGGTGCCACAAATTACCTGAAGCTTTATTTGCTGCTGCTTCTGTCACAACTCTTACTCTGTTAGAGCAATGGACAGCTCAACCCAGATACATCACCTAAGGACACCATTAGCCACTATTTTATGAATTTACCTAACCCAGGAGTAGAAACTAGTAGGGTTTTCTTTTGTTATACTGAGCTGTACAAGGGAACTTCAGGTCGGTTAGCACCTTGCTGTTGATCACACAGGTCACATTCGCATCCCCAACTGGCAAAGGCAAAACAACCTGCTATGGCATGCACGAGGAGTGTAAGATGCAAGATGTGCACTGACAAGGACGGAAAGACGTATCTGTTCCTTATCTTTCCCCAAACAGAACATACGAGGAGGCCTAGCACTGCTTTTGCCTGTGACTAAGCTGAACTGGTTTAATCAAGTGAAGAAAATGCTACTCACACCAGTAAGGCTGTGGGCAGCATATTCAGTCCTTTGGTTGCCAGAAATATCAAACTCAGTGAAAATATTTATTTGATTAAAAATCATTAACTCTGAAGAGCGAAGGAGAGTAGCTAACACAGTCACTGTTGAGCAAAGATACAGAGTCCACTAACTGGGAAAAATTTGCAAGTATAGACTCAACAAGACCGAATAGTTGAAGTGATGTGGTGAAATATGTGCGTATAAGCCAATTTAACAAACTCTTCAGAATAACATATTCACATACCAAATAAAACTGTCCTTTCCAGCATAGTCAGCTTATATGATACAAACTGACATTTTTGGTATTTTGTAATCACAAGAGGGAGGAAAAAAGTGGAGGATCTGTTTCATTTTAAATAATGGCAAGATTACATAAGTATTTAATTTTATTATTTCCGCATTAAAAGGATATTTTAAATAATAAGTAAATGTTATGCTTTGCCTTGGTGTCCATATTATCATTTTACAATGAGTTCTATAAACTGTAATATCTGGAAGTACTACAGTGCTTCACCTGGTAAATCTTAACACTGTTTGGAGGAATATTGTGTGTTGCTGGCAAAGAAAGCTGGGTTATAGTTATAGCCAGTGGATTCAATTCCCATAATTACAAATCCACAGTTAATGATGGGTCAAAGATATTCTGCAGTATACTCCAACAAGGAAAATCTTGTCTTTGATGTAATTCTAGGTAAAGCAAACTGAAGAGAAAAGGGTTTTCTATGAAAAGCTCCCTGTCTCCAGCTTATTGGAAACCTAGCACAAAATGTCTTCTGGTATCATGAAGAGAGAAGCAGGGCTTGCAGGACAGACTTAACAATGCATCAGGCAAAGCCTGAAAACTCTCCATGTCAATGAAGTGGTACTGGCTATTGCCAGCCACACAGCTGTGTGAAAAGTCACCTACTAGTACTGATGGCAAAAAAATGGAAGGTTAAGTTGCCCTGTTAGAAGGAAAAATTACGATTATTGTCATAGTTACATCTGGAATCACTACTCAAGGTCAGTTTTAAAGACAATCTACAAATTAGAAACTTTATAAAAATAAATGTTATTTAAAAAAAAATAAGAAAAATAGAAGAGGGAGTTCTACCTGTTATTTACATGAGGAAATCTATGAATTTTTCCTGGAAGACTATGGATGGCTGGAGAACAGGTGGGATTATCACCCCAGTAGCATTTAAGTAAAACCTGATTAATAGAGAGGGAAGTGGTTTCTTATTTGGACTGTTTAATGTTTTGAGTTATTTTTATTAACACCTACTTAAGTCAAACACTGAGAGACACCTGGGAGAAATATCTAAGCCATTTTACATTCCGATGGAGGACTGAGAAAGCTCATAATATACATACGGGGCTTCCAATGAGCCTTTTAGGAAAAACAGGAGAGATCAGATTTAACTTAGCTGATACTTTTAACAGGAAAAGCGTCGATGACTACAACACCCCAAAGAAGTGTAAAAGACCTCACATCTTTTTTTTCCTTTTTGTTAGTACTTTGGCTGGAGTATTTGTAATGCAGGAGGATCCAATGTCCTCTGACATTATCTCACACGGTAAGGACAAAGCAGACTGGTACACTGCCGCACCTACACACCAGCAGCTTCAGTACTTGATTTTGCATGACAAGATTTACGTTTCGTAGAAGTGGAAGAGCTCACCTTGACTAACCCAGTAGCTGGATGTTGTCAACCAGTTACTTTTCCCCTAACAGTTTCCAAACTGGCATGAGCATTTTGACTGTAGGTTCGGAGTCATACATGCTAGACAATCACTTCTGCCAGGCCAGGATCAGGGCATGGCTGACAGCAGAGAGGAAAGAGGGCAGAAAAGTGTACTGAAAAGATAGTTAAACATTCACAGTTGGCAAAGGAGGAGAAAAATCTTTTGACAGGGTGACGTTTAACTAACCCTGCAAAAATGGATACAAAATAGACAACAGTTTAAATAATACAATGGAATAGGTAGCAACACTAAAAAACACTGGGCTAGGGATTAAATCCAGGAAAAAAGTGGAACAAATGTAACTGAAACAGCATTCAGCGCCTACACTGACAAATACCACTTCACAATCACGTTCTCTCTTGAAGGCAAAGTTTCAGATATGAGACCAAGTCTCATATGTAGTGTAACATTTAGTCTCCACAGAAGAACATGCACAGGTCAGAACCTAAAATCTGAAGTGTTTCTATATATGGGGTAGACAGACACTGACAATTAAGCAGGAGGTGACATGTTTCTAAAGACATTATTGTTAATATGTATTCCTTCCCTTTGGTGGTGAGTGTCTGGTAGAAACTACAGGTTTTCTAACACATGCACACAAGACACGAAATAGAATAACCTCCCAGATTATTGAGATTGTTTCTCCAAATCACAGATCAAGATAACATGAAGTATATTAGCTAGACACTACTAGGAGAACAAATATATAGGGCATTACTGTTACCAGTACCAGTTTGCTCTTTAGCGTTTTAACACTGCAACTTTGCATGAACTTGGTCTACAGTGAATTTTATTGGCACTGGAAATGTCTCAGGCCAAGAGTTCAGAGCATCTAATAGAAAGCTTGGATAATCAAAATCAAGTTTTCAAAATAATCCTGACACCAAACTAAACACAGAGATTTATTTACCAGTTACCTCAACAGGAATGTCAAGAGAGTGGCTTTTTTTTCCCAAAGCACCCAAGCTGTTTTGGTAACAGAAATGGGCCAGCTTCTCTTGTTATTCATGTCCAATTTACAATAAGTCGGGTGCTTACCATCATTTAGTTTTCTCAGCCTTCCTTTTATAGCGAGATACTTGAATTAACCCCAAAAAGGTTTTTTTTAGGCTAAAAGCTGCAATAGAGCATTTCTGTTTCCTTTGTCATTTCCTAATCAGTGTCCATTAAGGTAAATATGCCAGCGAGCATTGGCAACTGTCACATTTTCCAGATTTTTCGCTTTGCGATCAGAGTTTGAAAATACTTTGTAAAAGAAATTTAAGTCTTATCACATTCTAACCACCTTCCATGATTTACCTTTCACAAAGCAGTCATATGGACAAATGTATTGGCACAAACCCAAAACATATTTGCACTCAAAAAGCCTGCAAGTTTAAGAGAAGTTTCCAACAGAACTAATGATAGAATCTTCATACCTTCTGTATTCTGTCAGGTTTTTAATGTTTCTTACCTCAGGTATAAATTCATTGCAGTTTGATACTTTTTTATACTGCTATAATCTTATCAATTTCATTACATGGATACTATAAGTAGTTGCTAATATTAGAATCCCATTATTCTGTAAGACAAGAATGATCCTAAACGGCTGACTGTCTCGGTACATTGGATTACCATTTGCATCAGTATCTCCAAAATCATAATTAGGCCTTGCCTGTCTTACCTTATCAACATTCACCTTCCTGAAATCCTATGCCTTTATAAGGTCTTTGCCAATCATTTCACCCTGCATGTATGCACATTAGGGAAAGGGACAGGGGAGCCTTGCGTGTTGTCTATACACATTCTTGCTCTTTGAAGTTTAAAACAGGTGGTATTTATATGACAGCTACAGCTGAACAGTGAATGAAGAGGGATATGTTCTAAAAGAGGCTGTGAATGTATTTCTGGATGGGATAGCATTGGGACATCTGATCTGTGGAGTACAAACACTATCCCATCCTACAACATTCTGAAAATAAATCATCTAATGGTGCTTCTGCAAGAAGAACCTGTGAGGAAAATCATGATTATATCTTCAGAGAACAGTGTTCCAGAAGACAGTAAATTAGGATAAAGCAAGGTACTAAGTAGATTAGTTAGCACTAATATTGTCCTCTACACACTCGAAGTGTCAGAGTCCATATGAACGGAAAAGAAACCCCAACACTGCCAGATCACATATATAAAGAATATCTCACAATGAATATCCCCACAAGAGTACCAGCCTCAGGTTTCATAGGTGTTTTTAATCCCAGTGTCTGACTTCACAACTTTACTACTATCTTTTACTCGAGATTTCTGTGTGAACCAGCTAAGTGACTGGTAATGCTCATAATGGCAAGGTGAAGGAGCACAACGGGGAACCTGAATTTCCTTTTAAGGCAGATCCAGTGTGTGAGACAGCCCAGTTTAACCAGTTTTTCAATTTGTTTGCATTTTACGTTCACAGACATTTTTACTGGTGGTCCAGCAAAAGGAAAACATGTAATAGAGTAATATGGGGAGAGTGCTGAGACTACCTCCATTCAGAATCTACTGTGAAATACCCACTGAGCAACAACAGAAGAATTAGAGTTTCTAATTGCATTGTGTTTATTCCCTGGTGTTTTCTCCATCAAGTTTCTTTGCTACTACATTCAGATGACTACCATTTATCAAGTGCTGGAAAAGTATCTTTATGAATCCATGGGGAAAGTAATAATTCAGTCTTCAGATCTCAATTTTGCCCACAGGGATTTTAATATTTGTACTCACAACAACGTAAAGTCTTTCAAGTGACTCACCTGTGCCTCCAAGGAGGTTCTTCCATCTGCCACAGCTTTTAGAGTCCTAGACCTTTCCTGCAGGAGCCGTAAGAAGCAGCTATCTTGTTCTCCTCAAAAAATTAACCCAGGCTGAGTCTTCTTCTTCATGTTGTAGCTGGAAGAGAAAGCAGTATAGGTAAGTAAGTAGAAAAGCACGTGACCTGAATAGTTACAGCAAGAATGCTGGGTAAGCTGTTGTCCTGGGGGGAAGGAGATGTGGAGTTGAAGTTCAGGAAGAAGAGGATGGATTGAACCTTGTCCTCTTCCTCTCTCTTCCCCAGAATATAACCTCCAAATTACTGCGTAAGGAGCACTTTACCACTCTGGGAGAAAGAAGCTGCTGCGTTTTGTGGAGCTGAAAGCTGCAAACATGCTCTTAAAATGGCTGAATGACTAGGACGGAGATAAACACCATCTGATGCACTTCGAAGTAAACAGAGATATAGTTATTGGGAAGTTTAATGTTAATATCTTTGGCTTCTACAGATTTTAGACACCTACAGGATTAGGCAACAGCTGAATAGGGATTTTGAGGACCTAACTGTTGGGTTTAGTCACCTAAATCCCACATCAGCATCTAAGGCCTTTTGTGGATCTAGGCCTTCTTCCAGTAGCATCTATTGCTGGGAAACACAGCAGTGTCCTTTGTTAATAATAACAGTGAGGAGAATTAATGCAAAGCAAAGATACATTTTTTATCCTACACAGGATGTAAAGAGAAACAAATGTGTTTTCCAGTCAGGCAAATAGAGATTAATCTCAATCTTTAGATATCTGTAGTGCATAACTTGCTATTTTCTCAGGCCAACTAAAACAGAATGGAGAAATCCTCCAATCAGTTTCGCAATCAGGTTAACAGAATAGTCTCTATTCTTCACGTTAGCAAAATTCTTACAACTTCTGTAAAAACTAGTTTGTTTTTTCTTCAATTTTGTATGAGTCAGTAACACAAAAACTCAGTCTCTAAATAAATCTCAGAAACTAGTAAAAACATACCAAGTCTAGAGGGCAAAGCACTCATAAAACAACCAGACAAAACCAACAGGTAGAATTATTTTTTGCGTAAAGTAAGCCAGGTTGAAAGTTCTTGAAACTTAGCAGTATAGTTTTGAGATATTATCCTTAAACTCATTTTTAGTGAATCCTTAAAATAGTTTTTAGTGAAATAAAGTAGAGGAGAAACAGACACGCATCTTAATATGACAACAAACTGCTATCATTTTATTTATCCTAAGTTTCAGGTGTTCATTTTTAGAAGGGTCATCTGCCCCCCTGTTGTTTACCAGTACCTGAGCAATTAAAAGAATGACAAAATTTCATATAGGTAGAGGGCCAAATAGATGATGCCTGTCACAGCTAATTTGGGACATTACCCCAGGCAGCTGAAGTTAAATGAGATGCAACTCTTTCGTTTGCCCTTGCTGTCAATGAACAGAGGCTACAAAAGTTGTAGAGTTTTTCCCATCCTCCTCTGAATGACGAAAATACTTTTCTACCAAATCTGCTAAAATACTTTTATTGGGATTTTCTTCAGATGCCTCTTGTTTCTGAGGAAAGGATCTTTTTCACTGTCTCAAAGTGATCCAGTTTCTCAAAAAGACTTGCAGTTCCAAAATAGAAGTGTTCCTTAGGAAATAAATTTCTTCTGTATAAACTTTTATTATTTCTCCTGAAGAAATGCTTTTACTGAAAGAATAGAGCAAGAGGAGCACAGAGTCTTTCTGTGAACAGCACACCAGAGCTCATATGCATTGCCTGCATTTGAAACATCATTGATAAATCATTTCTTTCAGAGCTTCATTTCCGAAAACTTGTGCGATAAATCCACCCTGAAGACCTTCTTTCTTCAGTTTAACACACTTTAGATAAAACAGAAAAAATGGAGTGCTGGATTAGTCAAAGGGCACAAATTTTTAAAATAAAATCTTGCAGGAAAATTTTTCAAACGGTTGGGCTAGTTGGTAAACTTCATGGACTTTGTTCTCTTCTGCTTGCTCTACGCAGAACTCCCTCTCCCCAAACTATACTGTGGTCTTTTTTTTCTCTGTGGCTAAAATGTACCTTTTATTTGAGAAAACAAAAAAAATTTTCTGGAAATTTTGGACATATATATTTGTAAGCATATTCCTGATATTTGCCCCCAGGTACTTGCCAAGTCTATTAAACAGTCAAAAAGTCCCTTTTCCTTTTTCTGGAATTTGTAAATAGTAGAAATTTGTCATATCTTATAACCCTCCACCTTCCTAGAACCGTCATACTGGAAAAGAAAACATAGTAAAAGGTGCATCTGTGCAAATGAACTTTGAAAAAACTTTTAAGCCCACAGTTAGAAAAAAGGAAATTGCATTTCTCTGTAAAGAAAACCTGCAAGTTAACTAATCAGACTTCAGCCTCGGGTGTTCAGAGAGGTGTTACTAAGGACTTTAACGTTGTCCACACAAAGCCAGCCTGCAGAAATAGCAGAGACTTAAGCCACAAACCATAGTATGACTCCTCCCTACTTGCTTAGCTGCATGTTCAGTGTTATCTGTACTGCACGCTCCAGCATAGCATAGAAATACCCAGGCTAGCTTTAAATATGCTGATTCAGGCATCCAAATCATTCTAGGCTCAGCAGCACTGTACTTGGCAAAATCTAATCTACCCAGGAAGAATGAAGGCAGCCAAGGACATTGAAACAGTTCCAGACTCTTCCCCTTCCATCCCTATCATCGCTCATTGCTTTTGTTGAGAAGACATTAATAAAACCAGGAGGCAGTATCTTCCCATGTTGAAAGAGAAATTTATAAAAAAAGAATGCTTCTGAAGTTCAGGCGAACTGCTTTCAGCCCTGTTTTTCCATATTTTAAGACTGGTCCTGCTTTTTAATTTTTGGGTTGAATTGCCGAAGCAGATCCACACACAGTTTCAAAATGAGGAGAGAGGCTCTGGCTTCAGGGTTCGCAGAGGGGCTTTCCTTACCTTGATTTAGGCAGCTCAAGTTTAAACCTCCAACTCTCGGCTTGTGCGTTTTACAAGCCAGCACAGAAGAGCTGGTACTTCTGGGTGGTTCATCTCTGGTGTCTAATGCAGGGGGAGATAAATCAGCATCTGGGACTTCTATTAAAAAAATTAATAAAACAGGTAAGCCAGATCCCAAAGATCCTGTGCTGCCCATAATTGTTTTTCAGAGCAAGAAGCTTTCCTCCTGAATGCAGGCAATGTGACAGTAGTTGTTTCACTTCAAGGAAAGCAGAGGCTGGCTTGCCATAATAGAAATGAGAAGGACTGAGAACCAAAGAATATTTGAGGCTGCAAGATGGGTTGAGATCATAAAATCAAAGCACCACTGTTTGCTTTGCATGCTTACCCAGCAGACGTGACCTGGGCACATTTTAGCTGGGGCTTACCTTTCCTTTGCAATGAAACAAGACTTTACTCCCTCACCAAACAAAGTACTTTTAACAGAAAAAAGAAAAAGTAGTGAAAGATCTTTATCTTTCCCGCACCACGACCAAATTTGCCATCTGACCATGTTTTTTAAATGTTTAGATGCATGAAACGATAGTTGTCAGGTATCAGGCTTTTCATGTGTTTACACTGGAAGCACATTCTAGCTGTCCCTAATACCATGTCCAAATTCAGGTTTCAAGTCTGAAGAACCTGACTGATAATTGAAGTTTTCACTTTATTTAAAGGCCTATCTGACTTCAAATACACTGTTTCAGCATGTATTATTTTTTCAAATAAAATCAGAGAATTGTTGTGATCTTAAAAGAAAAGGCACTCCAGGTAGAAAGAACCCTGGTCTCACTGGTATGGTCTAAATTTTTAAGAAACTGAATACAATATACAAGATTTCTTCCTGTGGTTCTTGGTTTCTTTTAGCAGACACCTGTTTCCATGCAGATGGAGTAATACGTTCAAGATGTATCTTTATATGTATCTGAGGACATTTAATGGCTGACAGATGAAATTGGTTTCCTTATCCAACTTGTGATATTCAGAAGTTGATTCACCTGTAGACAGCATTATAGGAAACCAACTGGGCCACTTCCAGTCCTTACAAGCTGCCAGAAATCATCTGAAGTCATTGGGCTGAGGATAAATTACACCAGGATCTCCATTCTTGATCTGAGCACAGAAAAAAAAAATAGTGACACCTGTTTTATGTCTAGCTTTCCCTACTTTTTATTCCTTGCCAGCAGTGAAAGAGATTTACATATAAAATTTGGTCTTATAATAAAAATCTGACCAAAATTTGCATAACCATACATTTTAATGTACTGCACATTGCACATCAATATCATCTATTCTCATGCTATTTGCCCAAAATCTTTAGGCTGAGTTGTCGTTTAGCAGCTATTACAACGTTTAAATTTCCATATAATCCACTGGGCTCTTTCTGTTTGTGCCTTCTATATATATGTTGGCCTGCAACATTTGGACCCTTCTCTCACACTTACTAAGAGCGTTTTTTCTTCTGTGATGGGTTTAATTGTCTCAAAAATCTCTTGGTCATGACTCAGTTTAGTATCATTAAGCACAGATGTGTGTTGCTAGCCCAAGTCAATGGCAGTTATGTTTAACTGTTTTCAAAGGTTTGTGTCACCTCACATGTGGTAAGGTGGTAAACCTTCCAAAATGTCATACTTAACAAATTCAGGAGGGCATGCCTTCGTTAACTTCTACAGCTATACTAGGAATCTAGATACTGAGCATTTCTATTTACTTTCTTATTACTGATTAAATCATTCAGATTGTAATGATTATTTAGAACAGTTTAAGTATGTTTGCAAAGGGATTATTAGAAACCATAAAGATACGTGTATTACATTTTTGTAAAGAATTGCAAGAATAGTTTTAGCTTTAGAATAAAATATGCAAGAATCAGATGACGCACAATAAACTGGAACTTAATATTATTAGTTCCTGAAATATCTGAATAGCATTAATATAATAAATGTGTATTAGTTCAATTGTATTTATTGTGGTTTTTCAGCAGGTCACCACCTGGCAATTTCTCACACCATTTAACATGCAGATACAAGCAAAACAAGCACACAAATCTGATTGCCTTCTGATGGAATGCTGTTCCTAAAAAGTTGGTAGAGAGGTGATTGTTTAGAGAAAGAAATCATCTTTCTGTTGTGTACATGTGTTGTGTCTAGGCAAAAAAGTCTTTAATTATGACTGGGGATTCCAGGCATCACCACAGAAGTAGCAATAATTGTAGAATCATAGAATCATTTGTGTTGGAAGGGACCATTATGATCATCAAGTCCAAGCATGAACCTAACACTGACAAGTCCATTACTAAACAGTGTCCCTAAGCACCACGTCTACATGTCTTTTAAATACTTCCAGGGATGGTGACTCCACCACTTCCCTGGGCAGCCTGAACAACACTCCTGCCCAACTTGGTGTCACCTGCAAACTTATTGAGGGTGTAGTGGAACCCCTCCTTGTCCAGATCATTGATAAAGATATTAAACAGAACTGGCCCCGATACTGAGCCCTGAGGAGCACCACTTGTGACTGGCCACCAACTGGATTTAACTCCACTCACTCACCACTCTTTGGGCCTGGTTATCCAGACAGTTTTTTACCCAGCGAAGTATATGCTCATCCAAGCCATGAGCAGCCATTTTCTCCAGGAAAATGCTGTGGGAAAAGGTCTCAAATGCTTTACTAAAGTCTAGGTAGACAAATTCCACAGCCTTTCCCTCATCCACTAGTGGGTTACCTTGTCATAGAAGGAGATAGGGTTAGTCAAGCAGGACCTGCCTTTCGTGAACCCGTGCTGGATGGGACTGATCCCCTGGTTGTCCTGTACATGTTGTGTGATGGCGCTCCAGATGGTTTGCCCCATAACCTTCCCTGGCACCGAGGTCAGATTGACAGGCCTGTCATTCCCTGGATCCTCCTTCTGCCCCTTCTTGCAGATGGGCATCACATTTGCTAACCTCCAGTCAGCTGGGACCTCCCCTCTTGGCCAGGACTGCTAATAAATAACGGGAAGTGGCTTGGTGAGCACTTCCACCAGCTCCCTTAGTACCCTTGGGTAGATCCCATCCAGCCCCATAGACTTGTGTGTGTCTAAGTGGTGTAGCAGGTCACTAATCATTTCCCCTCGGATTATGGGGGCTTCATTCTGCTCCACTTCCCTGTCTTCCAGCTCAGAGGGCTGAGTACCCCAAGAACAACTGGTATTACTATTAAAGACTGAGGCAAAGAAGGCATTAAGTACCTCAGCCTTTTCCTCATCCTTTGTCACTGTGTTTCCCCCAACATTCAACTAAGGTTGAAGATTCTGCTTAGCCCTCCTTTTGTTGCTAATGTATTTATAAAAACATTTTTCTACCTTCTTTTATGCCAGTAGCCAGACTGCTTTCTAGCTGGGCTTTGAGCCCTCTAATTTTCTCCCTGCACAACCTCACAACATCCTTGTAGTCCTCCTGAGTTACCTGCCTCTTCTTCCAAAGGTCATAAACTCTCTTTTTTTTATCCCTGAGTTCCAGCCAAAGCTCTCTGTTCAGCCAAGCAGGTTTTCTTCTGCACCAGCTTGTCTTTTGGCACATGGGGATGGCCTGATCCTGTGCCCTTAAGATTTCCGTCTTGAAGACTGTCCAGCTTTCCTGAGCTCCTTTGCCCTTCAGAGCTGCCTCCCAAGTGGCTCTGTCAACCAGGCTCCTAAACAGGCCAGAGTTTGCTTTCCAGAAGTCCAAGGTAGCAGTTCTGCTAACCCCCATCCTTACTTCTCTGAGAATCAAAACCACTATCATTTCATGATCACTATGCACAAGACGGCCTCCAACCATCACATCACCCACAAGCCTTTCTCTGATGATAAACAACAGGCCCAATGGCGCACCCTCCTTAGCTGGCTCCCTCACCAGCTTTGTCAGGAAGTTATATTCCACACATTCCAGGAACCTCCCAGACTGTTTCTTCTCCACTGTTTTGTATTTCCAGCAGGTATCTGGTAAGCTGAATTCCCCTGTGAGAACAAGAGGTAATGATTCTGAAACTTCTCCCAGCTACTTGTAGAATATTTCGTCTGCCTCTTCATCGTGGTTGAGTGGTCTATAACAGACTTCCACTGTGATATCTGCTTTGTTGGCCTTCTTCCTGGTTCTTACCCATAAACACTCAACCCGATCATCACCATCATCAAGCTCTAGACAGTCAAAACACTCCCTAACACAGGAATACCCCACAGCCTCTCCTTCCTTACCTATCCTTTCTGAAGAGTTTATCGCCATCCATTGCAGCACTCCAGTCTGTGAGTCATCCCACCATGTTTCCATGACTGCAGCTATATCATAGTTTTTCTGCTGCACAATGGTTTCCAGCTCCTCCTGTTTGTTTCCCATGCTGTATGCATTGGTGCAGATAGACTACAGCTGGGCTATTGATCCTGCCACTTTTTTTGGAGGAGAAGCCCCAATTCCCACGTGACCATTCTCAGGCACTTCCACAGAGTCTAACACATTAATAGCCCTTGCATCTTTGCTGTCACAGGGCTCTCCATCCCTTGAGTCCACTGAGATGGCAGACTGAAGGACCTCGCTAGCACACCATCCGTCTTACATTGGCATGCTGCCCCCAGGCTTACCTCTAGCGAGTCTGGTTTTATCCCTTTCCCCCTTCAAATATAGTTTAAAGCTCTTTATAAGCTCTGCTAACTCCTGTGCAAAGATCTTTTTCCTGCTTTGAGCCAGGTGTACCCTGTCTGTCGCTAGCAGGCCTGGTGTCATGCAAATCAACCAGTACCAAAAAAACCAAAATTCTGCCAATGATACCAGGCTTGGAGCCAGGAGTTGATCTGCTGGCTCTTCCTGTTTCTTCCCTCATCATTCGCTGTGACCGGAAGTATAGAAGAGGGCACTGCTTGTGTTCCTGATCCCTTAATCAGTTGTTCCAAGGCCCTGAAGTCTTCTCTTGAATGCCAATGGACTTCTTGTTGCAACTTCATCACTGCCTACCTGAAAAAATCAATAATGGATAGTAATCTGAGGGCCGTACCAGGGTAAGCAGATTTCTCTTCACATCTTTAATGAGTTAGGCAATGAACTTCTCTAAGAAGTGGATCCAGTGTGCACACTGGGCCTTCTCTTCCTCTCAGGAAAGAGTCTCCTATGACAATGACCTGTCTTTTTTTCTCCACTGGAGTGCTTTAGACCAATTTAACCTCGGTGACACCTCCAAGCTAGATGAACCAATTATAATTCAATAACGGATAATAGTCTGAGGGCCGTACCAGGGTAGGCAGATTTCTCTTCACATCTTTAATGAAGGAGGCAATGAACTTCTCTAAGAAGCGGATCCAGTGTGCACACTGGGCCTTCTCTTCCTCTCAGGAGAGAGTCTCCTATGACAATGACCTGTCTTTTTTTCTTCACGGAAGTGCTTTAGACCAATTTAACCTCGGTGACACCTCCAAGCTAGATGAACCAATTATAATTCCTGCTTTGGCCCAGGGTCTCCAAGATGCATTACTTACAGCCTGATAAAAGTGACAGTTTATAACAGGAAAGAAAGTTTACCTGTGAAATGTCTGTAATTTATTTTTTCTTTTTATATCTACTATAAAAAAGCCTTATCTGCGAGAGGGGCTGCTCCTACATTTCTGTGGAAAACAAGTCTCTCTTGCTGAAAGAGCCCAGACTGCAACACATAGGTACCCACCCTCTCTACAAAGATCATGTTTCTGACAGGGGACATATACATTTCCTGTAGGTTGCTCCAAATAAGTCATTTGTTTTCTAATTTTTTGTTAAACTCCCAGATGAACAGGTTTGTCCAAGCCTATCCATGTGTAAGGACCATGCTAACAGTTAACACCCAGACCTATCAAACAGAGACATAAGCAACAACCTACAGGAATGAAATGAAGAGTCACAATCAGTCTCTGACATCTCGTGAGCCCATTTGTTAGAAGAACATTGGAAAAAGATGAATGGTGTCACCGCCAACGTGCAAGGCATAACATTGAGAGAAGCCCAAGCTCCACATGCCCAGACAGCCCTCTGCTCACTGGCACAGCAGCCCTGGCACAGGCTGCTTCTCCTCGTGGGATCCGGGAAAGGAAGAAACTGGAGATGAGTTGTGTGTGCACCCTCCCATTAGAGACATTGCTACCCAGAGTGGCAAGTACTGCTTCGAGGTCAGAGAACATTTGTTCTGTGCTCCATTCCATGTGAGGACATATTGTTTTCCTTCAGTCCAGCTCACTCAGCCTTACGCAGAGAATTTAGGGCTTAGGTCTAAATGGCTTATTTACACGAAGGGATAATGTGTGGGTCAGGTTCAACAAGAAGCATTAGAATAAACAGTACAAGACTGCCACAAGATTGAATAAATCCAAATATTACCATATATTCAGGGAAGAAAATAAACACCACCCAAGAGAAAAAATCATCAGAAATCAGAGATGTGTCTGACCTGAGTCGTACATACCGCAGTGTTGTTTCTCAGGTTGACATTCCCACCAAATAACAGGCCAGAACAACGCTGCTGCTTAATTCAGTCATCGTACTGTGAACCTAGCCTTTTAATACTGGGAACTCAAACAACAATCTTTCTAACACACTGAGCTAATTTTGTTCCCATCCAACTTTCCTATCTCCCCTTTCATTTTGTTATTCAAGGATCTATTACCATGGGTTTGTACAGCAATTTAATCATACAAGGCCTGATCCTGTGAGGTGCTGAATACCGTCAGCTAACACTTACCACACATCACCAGAGGAATGTTTTGTCTTTGGCTACATTTTCAGCCTGGCTGTTTCCCATCTTTTCCACATGTAGCAGTGCTACATGATCCATTTAAAGAGCACCTTCACTGTTCTTTGTATTCCTTATACACAGGATTATTAAAGTAATTGATTCAGTAAGGTGAGGTAGTTAGACATGTTTAGGAGTTTAAAAGCAGAGAGTGTTTCCACAGACTTCAAGGGAACTATTCACATGTTTAATGTCATTAATTAAATTGAAATTCAGGTAAAATGAGCTCTTTATTTTATTACCTATTAATGTCATACAGGTCCTGAGGAAGTGGCTAGCGGTAGGGAGTCACAAAGCTGCAAGGGAGCCTGTGACATCCATTATGTCACACAGCCCATGTGCAGCAAAATAAACATCATTGAAGCCATAAAAACAAATCATTATCTGGTACTAATAAGGCACTTCACATGTACTTTCCAAAACACTTTACAAAACAGATGGATTAAATTATGGCATGTTGTTTGCACAGCCACAAATAAATGTAATGAAGATCAAGTCCTTGTCCGAAAGAATTCATCACCTGAAATGCAGCTACCTGTAGGGAGAACCACGACCTCTCTTTAACAACTTTTTGACTTTTAGATTCTCCAAGGACAGAGGTAACTGATCAATCCGCTAGGTCTATAAAGAACAATAAATAATACACATCTAAGATTCTGAATCTATTTTAATAAAAAGCTGTCTAATTTCCTCAGTTCTAATACTTTCCTTATAAAGCCACCAAATTTCATTAGCTTTCTATTTCCAGTCAAACCTAAAAAGAAGGTGTCAGCCATTCAATAAGAATCATCAGTTTTGCTCATTCAAAAACATGGGACAGTAAGCCAGATCTCTTCAGAGATTAATGAGAAGATGGATCCTGGCAAAACACCACCACTGAGATGGGAACTTTCACTGAGAGAGCTGACAGCCCTCTCCAGCTGGAGAGATTACAGAGGCAGAAAATCGAGGTTAGGCTGAAGTACTGTAAATGGCAGGTCTTCCGCTAAACTCACCCATTTTGAATGAAAAGTTACAGAATTACCACCATGAGAGAGAAGGGAAGGCAACAACTGTCTGCAACAGGAGGGGGAAGGAGTAGCTCTGAGCAGGGAAAACATAGTTTCTGCAGTAAACACGGCTGAAGTGTACTCATGCCATTGCCCAAGTCCCTTTAAAGCATGATGTAACTCATCTACATGGTTCTCTTCTGAAGCTAGAGCAAACATCTCTTGCTCACCCCTCACCTGTAGCTTTTCGCAGATAGATCCATCAGTAGCAGTTAGTTACAGGTGTATCATTCTTCACGCAACTTTTGACAGAGAAAACAAGACCGCAGTTGCCCTTATTTGGAGTAAAGCACCACTGCCCCAACTAGATATCAAGCAGTAAAGGAGCTGTGCTATGGACTCTGCAAGCTACCATTGCCTTAAAGACCAAAATATGCTCTTCAAGCTTCTTGGTGAAGAATTCAGCATCCTTAAGAATGAAAATAAGTACAGTCAGTCACATTTGTCTAAAAGTCAGCCAAAGAATGATCTATTAAACCAAAGCTACTGCATTTAGCAGGCTGGAGCTAGTCCTTACTCTCACACTTAGGCAAGCTACCAAAAATTTTTGTACATGCAAGTGTTCCACTGGCTTTGAGAGCCTGCTTTTGTGCATAAGGACGCCATGCAAGGAGAAGACTCCCAAGGTCTAACCAAGAGCTGTAAAATCCTTAGCTGGACACGCATGCTAAGCAGTATGAATGCAAACAACGGTGTTTGCTCCTAGTTCATATGCATATCTACCCCTGAGAACATGAAAATCAAAAGCAATAATTATTAAAATCAGTATTGGGAGATTGTTTATTTATTAGTGTGCTCTGGCCTCAGGTACAGGGAGATGTCAACCTAACTTCTTAATTAAAATTAATTTATTGTGGTTTTCTAGCCTGTTTGAAATCACAAATGTCCATATGAGTAGTATAGCAGTGTTTAATATGTAACAAATTACCCTGTCTGTAATTTGACAAAAAAAATTAATTCATGGAACAAATCTTCCAAATGAGTTTCTAAAGAGGATGTTAATTTTCCTGGCTACAGTTAAGAAAACAAAATTTAACATTTATCCAAGTCTTGACAAAATACAGCTCAGTACAGAATCAGATTTTCCATGAATATTTGTGATAAGTGATTGATGATTTATATTATTACCATATGCAGTAGTTAAACATTTGAAAAAGTAAACCTTCTAAAGAAATAACATAGAAGACAGTATTTAATTTCCAGTGGGAAGAATTTAAGAATTTTCAGATGAAACTGGTCTGTACACTGAGTGAGTAGATCATCTAAATTATAATTTCAGTGTTCCTAACAGAGTCATTGTGTAGAGCGTCTAAAATCTATAAAACAGTTAGGAATGTTCGAAAACTGAAGTGATAATCAAGATTTACAAGTTGAAGAAATTTTAAAAATAGTAACACTATGTTTTACATACAGGCAGAAAGTCTTTTCTTGTACCATGAAAATGCAGAGAGACAACAAAACTTAGCTACCTGCGGTGAGTTTTATGAAGAAAGAAGCATACAAAAAGTGCCTATTTTCCCTAAACAATATTGTTTCTGGATCTGGATTCCACACAAACTGATTTAATTTTTAAAACTATACGAAAAATAGATTTAAATCAAGCCTTTGCTTTCAACCTAACCAATAATCACAGTACAGTTCTACATCACAGTCACTAAGTTTCAGACCGGGGCGGGGCAGGGTGTGCAACCTCAAAGATTCACTCTTAGGAGAATTTTGGTTTGGTTGTGCATAAACATTCAATATTTCCATCACAAGAAGGAAATCTTAATGTAACTGGTTCTCCACTTAGCAATAAAGGCAGGTGACATTTATTGGAACTAGAGGAGAAGCTGGCCTGTTACACTTGTGTCAGACAGGATAACTGTGTACAATTTATCTAGCTTTTCTTTTCACAAAAAAGGTTCAAAATCTGCTCAGACTGTGACCTGTTGTTGGAATCCAATAGAACTGTGTGGAAAGAGAAATGTCAAACATTCTTCTAACGATCATACATCACCCGTGTTGTAAATGGTGTTCCAAGGAAAACAGAGCAACATTTTAGAGTAGCGCATAGCAGAGTGGCACAACTTTAACTATCAGTCTTTTCAACTGACTCTATCCAGGAATGTTTTCATCTGAATAACTTCGTCCAGTAGCCTTATTCTTTTCAATATACTATTAAGAACAGACAGAGCTGTAAATTTCATTACTTTTACTGCTGAACTTGCCTTTCTTTGGTGACTCTATGAAGAAGATTTGGAGAAAAAAGAAAATCTCATTTATGCTGGGAACTATCTTTTTCTAATAAGACATATTCCATAGGGTACTTTTTGTTCTCCCTCGGTGACACCTGAGTTTACACAGATGAGCCAAGCCTATGCAAGGTGAAAACTTGATTTGAATTGGACAGAATCCTATGTACATACTCATTCCCTGGAACCTAAAGCTTATTTAGGAAAAAGATATCTTTATCTTGCTTTGAAGACTGGAGTGACGGAAGCACTGACATTGGTAAGGAGAGTGGTGCTGGGAGACAGCTGTTGGACTGACAAAACCCAAGAAATGAAAATAGTTTATAAAGTATAGCAGCATGGTGTAATTTCTTCTGATCATGGTAATGAGACAAAAAACCTGTTCTCTTCCAGGAAAAGAATGGTAACTGCAGAGATATCATACACTTTTAAAAATACAGCTTTGTGCTAGGGCTGGCCAAATTGCTGTCTGGGCCAATGATGTGACATTTGTGCAGATGAAGCTGGGAACTGGGAACAAAATAATTTTATATCTTTTACACTGACTTGGAAATTTATTTCTTTTGGTTTAGATATTCAGCATTAATCTCTTCACCTCATATAAAAGTTTCCAGATAGATACATTGGAAAACCAACTGCCTGATCCCTCAGTGAGTGAAGCCAATTCAAATGTTGCTTGAACAAGGACAAAACCTTATGCTTGCCTGAAGTTTTTGTCTGGGGTGGTTTCATGACCTGATCCAAAGCTGATTGCAGCCACTGGAAGCAGCAGCACTGCATTGCTCCAGGCTTCAATCTGCCCTACACTCCTGATGACTTTGTCATCTAATACTTGCCTTACTGGAAGAAAGTGGACAGAAGTTTGGACAGTGGGACAGTCATCACCATTTTTCCTGGAAACAGGAAGGGTCCTCCTTCAGGAGGAGCAAGAGCTCAAGGAAAACTTCACAAAGCAAAGTCTTGGTGTAGGAGCTATGAACCGGTACCTGAAGGACCTCACTTCGCTCCGCTGAAGGCATGTAGAGCCTGGGAGAGCAGCCTCTAACATAAGCACAGAAGGTGAATGCTGCCCATGACTTCCTATATTTGCCTTTGCAATATTTTTCACACTGGCGGGGCTGTTAGAAGGGAAACCCTTTCTTACCTGTGATCTGAGACTGTTTCAGCAGCAATCATTAAGGAACAGGAAAAAGGGAAAAATGACAAAACATAGTGTCACTGTCACCTCTTTTCATTTTCAGAGTCGATCCTAAGTTTAGCAGTGTTAGTAGAAACAATGGAAATAAAACCAGCACAAGAAAGGACTGTTTAATCTGTCCCTGAAGTGATAGCATTGGAGTTCTTGTGTAAAACCGCTGAGGTTTTAGTAAGACTTCAGGCTTCTCCAAATAAACAGTTAAATGAACTGCAGGATCACAAGAGAAGGCAAAATGTGGTGGGTACATTTTATCCTATGAAGACAAGGAAGAAGCCACAATTTTACCTACTGGATGAAGTACACCTGGATTTCTACCCCTTGCTTTCTATACACTGTACATTTGAACTCTTTCTAGCAAGAAATTTAGAGAACTCAAGAACTCTTTTATGTGGCACTTTTGGATTGTACTGTGCAATTAATAAATTAAAATTTATTATCACGGAACAGGTCAGAGCTCACATAGAACTGAGGTGCCTATGCACATAGAACACCAATAATACAATCTCTGGTTTGAGGTAAGTATAACCTGTGAATTATTTATGAAATTCCTTATGATATACCTTGCAGGTAATGGCTCATAGACATGAATAAACCTGTATATTAATGCATCCGTTAAATACATCTTATGTTTATGTTCGGAGCAGTTGTGCTGTGAAGGCAGTGAGCATCAGGTGCCATTTCTGTGCAGGTGGAAAATTTGCACAGCTGGTCATAAAGACAGATGGCTTGCCATAGTTAAGGGCCATCCCTGTTATCAAAGCTAAACCCAGATCTAGAAAGAGTCTCAACTACAGGTTTAACAAGAAGCCTTTGAGCAGACTCACTAGATTCAGATTAGGTATATGCAGAGAGGTGTTGCTAGGTTGAAATTGAAGATCAGCTAGGATTTTTACACTTCCTTTCCTTTGTTTATATATTAACAGACAAACTAATTACAAGTACATAAAATATAAATGGCAAAGTACATTTCCTTCTACAAATATTCAGCATGTAGTGCTGTACACCAGTACACTGGATATGAACTATCTCAGATGATTACTCAGAAGAAACAGAATGCTGTGCAGGAAAAAAACGCTAGTGAGATTGGGATTTGCAGACCTTAAAAGCAAGCAAGTTAACAGTGCTCCTAATCAACTACTCACAACTGATGCTACTCAGTATCTATTTTTCCTGGAGGCACTGCTCAGCACTCCAAGATATTTTGAACCCAGATTGCACCTTTCAAGCCTCACCTTAACCTCTGTAGGTCCGTCCAAATATATTTTCAGCAGTGGGAAGACCCTAATTTACAGAACACATCCCCAGAACTTCTGACAGCCCCAGCATCTCCAAAAACTTTCAGATCAATTATTTTGAAATTTGCTATTTAATATATTAACTCAATGCTTCCCTTGAGAACATCTCCATCATATCCATGTTTATGAAGTGTATTTCTGTAAGAAAACACTGGTGAAACTAGATTCACTGCAATTCCCTGATCTTTCTTTGCACCTGCCCTCTGTTATGCTTGCTTTTTAATTCAAAATCTTTGGAAAGTCTGCTTACAGATTTTGAGATAAATCAACTTAAGTATTAAACCTGGACCCTTCACTTCAGTTCACTTCTAAACTGAAGCTGGGAAAAGCGTATCTAAACGTAAAATGGCAAATATTTCTGATTCTATCTACCTGAACCAAGTCTTTATGAGAAAAATGTTTTGCAACCGCACAACATTAGATAAATTACTGTTCCTTGTCAAGGAAAATACTGTCTGGGGTCTTTTTACAAAACCAGGTTCCACTAAAGTGGACCTTTTGTTTAGGCATACTGAAAATATCCCTGAAAAAATAAATCAGCCTTGAAACCAAAAGGTTTCAAATATTATCAGCAGTGTAGAAGGAGGTAGTACCTCAAGGTTATTGAAAGGTATGCTGGTTATTAAAAGCTTGACAAGTTCTAAATCATTGTCGTAATGGACATTCTTTAGAAGAAGCTGTAAATGATTTTAATTACATTCATCTCCCATTTCAGACCACTGTACTCTCACTTTCTGAGTAAACAGGCAATGCAGGAAGCCTGCTCAAACTGATCTTTTTCTTTTCAAACTAAAATACCCTACTTCAAAACCTCAGGAAGGTGATTTCAAAACTTTTCAGCTGTTCAGGAACCCGGACTAATCCGCTGAAATCTACTGACCTCACATATGGAAAATAACCAAGTAGGAACTAATGTGTATATCCCCTTTGAACTTCCTCTTACAAATTTCAGACTTAAGAAGAAGGCTGAAAAGGAAAAGCATTCTTTCCTATAAACATTCAGCTTTACAATACCATTCGCTTTCCGTTCTCAAATTAAATCGGAGCCCACATTTTGTTACGGCTTTAAACTGTCTGCAATAAGATGACCTTTCCCCGTTCTAAAATGTAGAAGGCAAAGCACATGCAGGATCATAAGGTTTGGGGTTGTTCTAAACAAGTCTGCAGAAACTGGACTCCCACAACTGCTTTGCATTGAGAGGAGAATATGTTCCCAAAAGAACACAAGAGGTCTTTGTTTCGGGTTTTTTGAGATGCAGAACAAAGGAAACTCTTTGACAACAAACAAGCCTTAACAGACCGTAGAAACAACTGCGGTAAAAACCCCACATTTTTCTCCTACAGGATATGAAAGAAACAAATTTCACTGCATTCCTCAAGCTGCCTGTGTTTTTTCCCAGGCACTACCTGACATTCCCAAAGCCACAGAGGACTCCATCCTAAAAGACGAGTGCATTTAGCCCCTGACCGCTCCACTGTATCTCTTATGAAGTGTTTAGAGCATCACACACTCATTTCCACAGTTCAGCTTCACAGATATTGGTGTCCTGCTAACTCTCAGCAGACAGTTTTTCTTCCATAATGCACAGCTTTCTCCTGTTAAGTGAGATATCTTTTGCAGGATGTATCCTTTTCCAAACAGACTTTTTTTTCCCTGAAAGATCAGCTTTCATTTGTTGTTTTTGCTCCATTCACTGAGAGATCAACTGAGTGTCCTGATATTTCTCTGCATCGTATTTCCACTGTTTTGTAAAAGCCTTTTGCTGCTCTCTTGTCTCTGGTATTGGTCCTACATTACATGAGTGGAAGTTTTGCCACTGAATCGCATGGGAGGATAAACAGATTCTTAAAGCAAAGTAAGCTTCTCAAACGTCAATTCAGTCTCCTTTCTAAGCAGAACGCACTTACTCTTCAAGTTATCTGATTTTATTTACAGCATACATTCTGGATTCCAGTAAGCAAAAAAATAATGAAACATTGGGAAACACAAAAAATTGAACGAGTATAGGCTTTTCAAACTCAGTGTCATTTTTATCAATTAAATACATAATTCAAAATAGGGAATTTGATTAAATTATTCCTGACTTCCATCTCTGGAACAGTATTTCAGTCAAGCGAAGAAATCTGCCATTCATGTCTGAAGTGTGTTTGAACTGACAAAATGCTTTCATCCATAAATTCAGGCACTACATCATCTCTGTTTTCTCTCTCTTTTTATAGGAACTGAAAAAATATGTTTGCTATGAATAGATGGAACTAAGGTGAGCAACTGTCACATAAACGCACTGGAGCATGGAGGGAGCCACTTCCCTTACGACTTTCCCCACATCATGTACACGTAGCCAGAACAGATGTATATGCTTTGTTCCTCAGGTGACTACAAGTGCTAACATGGCTCTGCATTCCCATAAAATAACAGGCACTCTTCTTGACTTACTGACCTCCTCTGCAAACTGAAAAACTGCCTTTCAGCATATGTTTCAAGAAGCATATTAATGCTTTCTCCAAAATATAAGGACAGGCATACCCAACACTTCTAAAGACTCTAGGCCTAGTTTGCAGCCAACACTCACGCTAGCACTTTTCCCATTCATAATGATATATGAATAAATACTTATTCATATGTCTCATTTGCAGGGTCTGTGACATTGATGGAGTCATGAGATAAATCCATCACAAAAAGGCAAACCTTTTGTACTGTCATCATCAGAGCTGCGTTGATGCAAAGTACAGGGCAATGGTCTGCATTTACAAATGACTGAAGGGAGTGGGAGAGGAATGGCAACACAGCTGCCATTTCTGTCTCCTGTACTATCAAAAAGTCATGCGGAGTCTCCATGAAAAACACAAGCTATGACAGAGCCAGCAATGATGGACACAATTCATTTCATTTTTGTGTACTTTTGGTAAAATGAAGCCATGAAGAATTTTGCTATGCAAGACACGACCCAGCAAGGCTGCATCAGATGACACTGGAATGCAATCAGTTTTATCAGGATGAAAGGGTGGCATCTGAAAGTATTTGTATATCTTAACCTGAGACAAGGAACAAGCAGTACATGGATAACCCACAGCACTCAGAAAGCCATATGGTTGTGCACAGATGTGTCATTTTTTCCAAGTGATAACTGTAAATGTAACAAATGTAACATGTAGGGGATGTTATCACTTCAGGTGGTCAGAAACAAGTCTTGGTTCTTTGTGAATAATTGGGACTGTTGGAAGACAAGGGACTCCTGAATAATCCCTTTAGGCGCCTGGGTCTTGCGAGAACAGGTATGCAAACTACAGAGATAAGGAGGCTGCAGGATAATCTGAAGACCCCTGCCGAGACACGCCAGACAAACATGTGCGATGGACATTACCATATATTAATGAATTCTCGGAAAAGCCATTACTATGATAAACATTTCTTGGAAATGTAATGAATATGTATGTTAACATAGCATAA
>Ga0065711_1000200_pt1 | contig 91696 bp, 49 predicted proteins | sample Hoacrofraction12_FD_59098 | JGI IMG/M metagenome (GOLD analysis project Ga0065711, IMG submission 59098) | Hoatzin crop microbial communities from Cojedes, Venezuela - Epithelial fraction 12 v2 (version 2) | ecosystem: Host-associated > Birds > Digestive system > Esophagus > Crop | place... | reverse complement strand
AGTACTGACCCCTGGGGGACACCACTTGTTACCAGCCTCCAACTAGACTCAGCGCCGCTGATGACAACCCTCTGAGTTCTGCCATTCAGCCAGTTCTCTATCCACTTCACCTACCACTCATCCAGCCCACAATTCCTCAGCTTCCCTAGGAGGATATCATGGGAGACTGTGTCAAAAGCCTTGCTGAAGTCAAGGTAGACAACATCCACGTCCAATCTGAACTTCCCCTGGTGCAGCTTCATTCCATTTCCTGGTGCCCTATCACAGAGTGGAGATCACCACCTTCCTCTCTGCTGTCCTCCTTGAGGAAGTTGTAGACTGTGATGAGGTCACCCCTCAGCCTTCTCTCCTCTAAGCTGAACAAACCAAGTGACCTCATTTCTTCACAGGTCTGTCTTCAGACCAATCCCATCTAATCCTTTCAAGAGCAACCCTGACATATACACAGAAAAACAGAAACAAAATATCTATGTGCAGATAAAAGGAGTTCAGGAGTTCTGGTTGTTCAAAGTCACAGAGTAGGGTGAGGAGTCAGGAGTCAGGAAGAGACATAATCTGGAGACCGTATTGAAACATGATGAAATGAAAGACTACAAAACGCAGTGAAGGACCAATATTAAGGGTTGCTATTATAAATAGGGAATGACACAGGATGCAAAAGACATACACACGATCACTCCAGCATAAAAATCTCAGTAAACTACATTAACGGAACTAAGTCCAGAAATCATAATTATGGTAACCTGTCTTTAGAGTCAGGCTGAATCAAAATGAACAGAAAAAGCAGATGAGGGGAGTGGAAAGACTGTCATATCTGAGAAGAAGGTGGCACAATTGAGGGGCAGGTGCTTGCTCGTGATGTGGTGCATGAAAAGCTCTGCAAGGAGGTGCTGAGCAGGGTCTCTGGTGCATGCTGCACCTGGCAGGCACGGATACGAGCATGGCCATGCCCACACACGGACATTCCTGATTTGATCCTGGGTCTCCTCCATCATTGCTTTATTCCAGTCCACCAGCCCAGCTCAACACAGGGTAGAGGCAACTGGTTTCGGGTTGCTTCCCCATAAGCTCTCATTGATAGGAGCAATTTGAAAAGTATAGCAACACTGAGTCAAAAATAATGTAAGCAAACAGTACTAGAAACAGTCAGATCTTTGGAGGATTCAATCACAATAACGATCTAACCGGTTTTGCTTTCAAATTTCTTCCTCTTCCCTCCCAAAAGGGATTTGGTTTTAATCATACATGTTTCTGTTTCTTCAATCAACCAGCCATTATAAGCTTGGATGTTGACTTACTGTGCTTCTTGGTGTGGGACTTTGGGGTATGATCTTGCGATTTTTTCACATCTGAAGAATCTGCAGAGAAGGAAAATGAAGCCTATTTGTAAATTTGATTAAAGGCTTTCCATTGACTAGCAGGTTGAAAGAAATAAAACCACAAAAAAGAATGAATATATCTTTTAAAGATAATCACTTTTCAGAAGGTAATCTAAGGGAGGAGGAAGGGGGAGAGTTTTGTTTTCTGTACTATATCTTAATCAGCACACTTCACAAAGAGACCATTGATGAATAAAGAATGAATGCAGAGGTAAACATTTGGCTTTTGAAACCTAAATTTGATTAACAAATACCTCACCTCGTGTTATGTGTGAGAAAGAGAAAAATAAGATGATCACGTCTATAAAAGGAATCCTGAATTGTCCCATTATGTCTTAGTCTTTGCAGAAGCATGTATCTTTGGGGCCTTATTTGTTTCTGAAGAGATGATCTAATGTGAAATGTATGCACTGATACCAATGCACAGAACACCTACCTTACTAAAACATAATGAACTGGCAAAGCATTGTTGTTTGGGGGGGGAAGGGTGGGGGAGCAAGGCTGTGCTGGTAGGAGTTTTTGGCAGCTGGATGTGCTTATATTGTTCCGTGGCTCAGAGCCATAGAAACAAGCCATTTCTCATCAATGGTACTTTATCACCTGCAGCCAGCCAGAGGAGGAACAGGGTTTCTGGCACAAGTGTTTCTTCAGAAATGAAGAAAAAGAAAAGTTCCGCCTGTTCATGACTGTAACCTACCTTGCAGTCTGCACGTTCAACCCTCCTGCCCTCAAGCCACTGCAGTCTGGCTCTGTTCTTGTCATTAATTAATAGCTTTCATCTGATCGCTCTAAGTCTCGCAAAATCTGTGGGATAGTCCTGAGAGGGAGACCCTTCTGTGTTTGCTTTTCAGCATACTTCGTGCCTGAACTCCATGAAGCAAAGCTTAAGGTCCCACGCACGTTTTCCCAGCTTCTATGAATGCATGATTATCATACTGTTCACGGAAACTGGGCATTTGCATGGGAAAATGACTCACAGGAAATCTTCATTTGCATGGAAACTTGTCGGATTTGCACAAGCAATTGCAATAACTGCATGTGAAAAGATACATGCAAAGCTATTCACACACTTGCTTTATTCATACATAACTGGAAACATAAACTGAACAGATCAGTGAGGATAAGCCTAACCTCCCCTATTCTGAGCCTGACACAATAATTGTCCTTGACCCCCAAACAGTGAAAGCGCTCTGAGTCATTTTGCCTTGCTGCTCTCCAAGAGCAGGAACTAGCCTGAACCTCCTTCAGCTTGGGGGGAAAAAGTAAAATGAAGCTTATTTCACTGCCCTTCCTCAGCTTATGATTCCCCTGATGTTATTAAAAGTTTGTGGGAACTCCAAGCGAGGACAGCAGGACCCAGTCCTTTATTTGCCTTCTTATATAAAACCTTCTCATTTTAAAATCCCACAATTTGTTTGCAAATCTTTGTTATGCTCCACTTAGCTGGAGATTTATTCTTGGAAGCTCTGTTGCCTTCTGCCTAGCTGGTGATTTATTCTGGATTTCAGCTGTGTAAATAGCCTCCCGCTCTGCCTCCGCTCCTACGTGGAGACCGGTTGCAAACATGCCATGTTAGGAGGCCGGGGCCTGACAGATGAAAAGACTTATGATGCAGTTTCAACAAAGCTGTCTTGCAAAACTTTTGACAAAAGGTTGCGCAGTATTTGCATATGATTCAGGAATGAACCACTTTTTTACGGGATATACAAATTTAGTTTTTACAGGAGGCTGTGCCCTTGGCGTGCCACCCTAGCTCTAGGCTTAAGCAGTCAGCGGGTAAACACACCGTGCCAGGATCTTGACAGGTCCCCAGTCCTGTCAGAAAGCTCTGAAATCCTGGTAGCCATCTTGTGAGAGTGGGTGGAGGCAGCAGAGAAAGCAAACAGAGTGTTTGGTTGGGCTTTGTTAAGATTTGGTGGCTTTCTTCTTCTGCTCAGGTTTTCTCTCTTTTTTTTCGTTTCCTTGCTGACTGCGTAAGTTTAAACTGCGTGTCACTCGGCGAGCCCGGCTGTGCTGGGAGGCTGGGGAAGGCGGCGAAGGGCCAGGCGCAGAGGCTGTGGCTGCTGCCCACGTGCCGTGCTGAGGCACAGGGGCTGCCCCCAGTGCAGAGACGCTGCCCGCCAGGCTGCACTTACAGCCTGGGCTTTCCTTCCTCGTCCTCCCATGGCCTACACTGCTTGCGCCCTGAGGTCTGCTTGCTCAGCAGCCCCCTAAGCAGGACCTGCCTTTCCTTCCGTGCGTTCTCGCTCCCCTGCCGTCTCCGCTCCCCTCTTCTCCCACTGCCTCGCCCTCTGGGCTCCGCCCCTGGTGCCTGGCCCCGGGACATGGCCCACGGAGCACCCCAACACCCGTGCACGGGCCACGCTGTCGCCGGGCATTGCCATGAGCGAGTCTGCTCTTTCTCATGCCCTTCAGCAGGTGGATGGTGTCTCTGCCTCTGGGTGGAGGGGTGCCCGCCCCACTGCCAGCCGCCACGGGCTCTGGCAGGAGCTGGGCCCAGGGCCCGTGGCCTGCCCTGCAGCTCCCTGGGGCTGGCCCCGGGCTCAGCCCCAGGTCAAGCAGCCTCCTCAGTGCCAGTCACCGGCTACCGGGGGAACACAGCTGCCCCTGGGGAGGAACAGGGCACCCGAGAGCCCCTACCCAGCCGCTCCACGGGAAAGCGTGGAGGAGCTGGAATGTCACGTCTCTCTGGCACTGACATCTTCCACTTTTGACTCAGTCACTTTAAAAGATATGTGGAGGTTGCAGATCATTTGATCTTCTTTGTCTTCACAGAGAGAAAAGTATTTCTTTAAAGCAAGCTAGCATTTCATTCAAGCAAGCTGTTGTAATAATGATAGGTAAAAGAGCTGTAAGAATCAGTATTGCTTGGTTTAAAATTACGGGAGGCTCAGATTCAATCCTACAACAGAAGACCACAGAGACTACTATACACGGGTAGCGCTGGGATAAGCGACAAACAATTAACAATGTAATTACAAGTTCCTTACCAGGAGGCTGGTGACTAGGTGTCGCCATGGAAATCTGAGCGCGACAGAATGTTTTACTGTCCAACAGCTCTGGGAATTAAAAAGAAGACATTTAAAGTAATAGCCTCAAACAACAATAAAACTGCCTCAACAATGATTGAAGTATTGTGATGTTAGTTACCTACTGTGCTACCATAGCCACTGTCATACAGGTAATTCTCTTCTTTCCAGGACACCATTAACGACGGATCTGAAGGTGAAAGACCACAAGGAAAATCAGATCACTGAAAAACCGTTTTTTAGCACAGAGGTGAATATTGAGCACTGAGGGAATACAAAATGTGCAAGCAAAGAGCTGTGAAGGGAACGAAGAAGTGAAGGGGCTATACATGGAATTACTTCCTTTCACTCAAATTATGGATGGGGTTTTGCATGCTCAGGCAAATGTACTTACACAAAGCACTGACTGTTAGAAATAATGTAGTAGACTCTTCCTTTTCCTGGCTAACATATGATTTATGCCTGCCCTTGAAGGAGGTTTCCTATGCCAGATCAACTCTAATTCTACTCAATCCAGTCCTGAATTTTCAGCCCCTGGTGATTATGACAACGCTTTCATGCCATAGAGATGAAAGCACTCTCAGTATCTAATAAAACAGCAGGATGCTTATAATGAGTATTTATTTCTATAATGGTGGAACTCGAAAGTCCCCTCTGAAACAGATCTTCATGTGTAAGCACATAGTGAGAAACATCAAAGCCTAAATCTAGATGAAGTGTCGTTTTATTCCATGCACGTAAAGTCCCCATCCTTAACCTAAGAAGTACCTTCATGATTAAAGAGGAATAATTTTCAGTGACCTTCTGGTAAGACGGATCAATATAAGCAGAACAGAAGCATTGTCTTTATGACCTGTACATTGATTAGAAATTACTCTCTTTATGGTGCATTTTTGAGACCAGAATCCTTAAAAAATCTCTTTTGCTTTTCAATCCAGGTCAGAAAGCATGACATGTAAGGTTAAAATCTACGTTTTACTTAATTTTTTTTTTGATGTTTGTATAAATGATATCAAAAAAAGAAAAACAAGTTATAGCTAAATCATCATGTTTGGCTGAGTTACCACTTATGACATAGGAATTTAGTAGGCATGCTAAGCAATAGCTGCATGTTTGGGCACCCAGAGCTTGTGTTCCTAAAACAGCACACACCCTTTGCTTGCTTGGACACCTGATCTGCCTCATGTTGCCTCTGAAAACAGGCCTTACCTAGCCAGAACTCGGGGACGCATCTTCCTGTTTCGGCCTTTTTCAGTACCTGCGTCCTTGCAACTGCAATGGTCTGCTAGGACGAGGCAGATTTCCCCTCTAAACCACCAGCCCTGTCCCTGCTGGCTCATGAGGAGTCCCTTCCCCAGCAGCCCCGACCCACACCGCCTGCTCATCCCCATGCAGGGGCTAAACCCACTCCCACTGCCTGTTGCTGGCATCGTCAGAGCCCCACCATACCACTCCTGATTCAGCACAGCTAGAAGAACCATCAGTTAGTCCTGGGTTTTCACCTTTCCAGGATATGCAGCTGAGGTACTTTGCACTGCACTGTGTATCTCTAGTGGGACAAAGAACTAATATTATATCAAGATCTCATAAATCAGGACTTAAAGGATTACTGTAGTTTCCGACATGGCAAGCATCGAGGCTGCCGCATGCACATCACCCGCACTAGGTGGGCACAGGCAAGGAGTGAATTGCAGATTGCAGTGCTTGCTCACTGCGAGGAGAAGTTAAATAGTGTCCTTGGCTGGATAGGCTGGGCTCCTCTGGGTTACCTGAATAAACAGGCTGGCAGTATTTGTTGGAGAAATCACACACTACGAATCTGTAATCATTCTGCCAGGAGATATTGAAACGTGGCTCATGAACCCACCCACATACAAAGAGGCTGGGACTAGTTGGGATAGAGAGTGTCTGGATATGGACAGAAGTGCTTTGGCACAGGAACCAGGAAAATAATCATGCCTGAAGAGGAGGACTGAACTGAGCTGAGGTTCTTTTCTCGATGAAACAAAGTCCTGGGAGGATCTAGCTATGAAGACACTGGGAAAAGAGATTGCCAGAGTAAAAATGCAGATTTGGTCAAACCAAAATAATACCTGAATTTCATTGAAACATGTGATGAAGTTGAAATGTAACATCTTTTTTCACTCGAAGTTGTTTTGTTTGGAAAATTCCTCATGTTTCAAACATTAACCGCATTTCACAACAAAACATTTTTTCTCTCTTTTTTTCAAACTGAGAATATTCTGAAAACAGTTGTTTTGAAATCTGCTGACTGAAGCATTGAATGAAGTCCTCTACAAAGCTGCTCTCGCTGAGCACTGCAAACTGTTCCAACTCTGAACGTCTGTATAGACTGCTGATACTGCAGAGGTCTCCCAGGAGAAGTGCCCACATGCAAACTAAGATATGGTGGTATTACCCGAAACTTCAAAAAGTAGACATTGACTGATATTTGTGTTACTTCTTTTATTGTGCATGATACACGAAAGTATTTTGTTTGATGCCATTTTGATATCTCTCTCCTGGAATGGACATTTTCCTCTGTTTGTCAGAGGAAAATGAAAAGACAAGTTACCCAAATGTTACTCACCTGTTTGCTCAGTCTTCACAATGACATTATGAGATTGGTACATGTCACTACCGCACTGGCCTGCAAGAAAGCATATGGCAGATAGGATGTATGACAACGAACACAGAAGAATCACGGGTATTAGCTCCAAACAGCAACTGCTACAGCTGAGCCAGAGGGCTAATTCTGGAGCGGGACACATACCCTTTCCCCTGGTCCTTCAGACTCCTGCCTTATGAGATATCTAAGCACTTTAGCAATACAGTGCATGAGGTATAAACAGGATAGCAAACACAGCAAATGAGATCTGCCAGCTAGGTCACTGGAGAGCATAAGCGATTTCTGAAGACCCCAGAATTCAGACCACTGTAGGTGCGTCTGTGCCTGATATCTACTTACCGTTCCATTTTAGGTGCTGAAGGTTGCTGTAAAGCAGTTGCCCTGCTGTCCCAGCTGCCTGAGTGAATTCCTGCAGGCTCATACTGCACAGATGTTCCCCGTTGATATCAAACTCCTGAAAGGGTATGCAGTTGGCATCCAGTTGGTTGGTATCAAGGAGGTGCTGCAGCCACTCCCAGACTTGAAACTTAGTCCAATATTGTGGGTGTATTTCATGCCACTGGGTTCCGTAGAAGCTGCTGGACACTGGAAAACAAAATAGGTTTTTACTGTTTCTGTTAGCACCACAGGATTATCTTGACAATAAGAAACCTCTACAGCTAATTTGCATGCCCTGGAAGTCCGCAGATCTGGATTCTTTATTCAGTCCTTAACACTAGCTCAGTACCTATTGCTGGAGAAGATATTGTTAATTTTTTAGCCTCAGTTTTCCAGTTAAAAACTGGAAATTATTACACCTCTCTTGGCAGATTGAGTATTAAGGAATTAATTTCTTAGTCTTGGCCAAATACACCAAATTTTTTAATGGAAGATACTTTACAGAAGTACTGTTGTAAAGGTATGTCGATCCTTGTGTGAGAAAATAATTATAGTGCTTCAGAAGATTATGGAAAAGCCTTGCAAAATTCTCATAATGTGACATGGAAATTTCCTTTTAGTAAGGACTCAATAAGGACTGAATATGAATTGTGAGATTCAATCCAAGAATGGTAAAAGCCATGGCACTTTTATATTGCTCCACAGTAAAAGCCTATCAGCATGGCCCATAGCTTCATGCTAGAGCTCACATTCTGATGAATGCACTTTATCATTATTTCTGTAGGCAGGTAAGGTTATCTCTCAATACAGTTGTAAAACTCATTTTTAGTTACGGAAGCTGCCTAATTTTCTTGTTATGGTGTCTGAATCTTTTCTTGGCAATCTTTTAGACTGCTCTCAGTTGTATAGTTATATGTCATTGCACAACAATAATGTACACGTGCAAATGAAAGAAATTGTATGTGAGGATAGGACAATTGTAAGAAGAGCAAAAGCAGGACTGCTTTGGTGTGTCCTCACAGAAGGACTGGCAAACGGAGTTCAGTGCAACGTATTCCTTGGGAAAGGAGGACAATGGAGTATGCCAGGCAGAGACGGCAGCACGATAAAATGCTCACAAGTGCATGAAGAGTTTAAGGATAAGAGAATGAGAGCTTACAGAGGTGGCTGGATTACAGGAGGAGGAAATGCTGCCGTGGCCTAGCTCTACAGTAGCCCCACTCCAGGATGTGACATCAATCCATTCTCAGTGTCCCCAAGAAAAAGATTACCCACACAGCTGTGAGAAATGCTGACAACAGCGGATATTGATAGAGGACCACAAGCAACAAAGTTGGCACATTTTAGGAAATTACCTCCTCTCAGGTCCTACTAGACGTCAGTTCTCTTCAGTTGAGATACAATGCGCAATGCTAGTTTCCAGGTTAACATGAAAAAAGCCCCACAGTTACTTGGGTTTCTTTATCGATATTGGCCATCAAAGTCAGTGTTAATAACTTAGGGACTTTGCAGGACTGTTTCATCCTCCTGTTTAAGAATTTGGGGAATGAATGTGGAAATGATTAAGAGCATGGCATGTTAGAGAATACAGGTTTGATGGAGTCGTCAGGTAGTCCCTGAAAAGGAGGTTGATACATGTTCCTATCACTTCAGAAAGGTAAAGGAATTTCAGAGGCCATTAGACTTCTAATGTAAATGGAGAGCCTTCAGTGAGAGGAAAGAGTAGCTAGGTAAAATGAAATGAAGTGGTGAATGATTGTGGAAGCTGGCCTGAGCATTCGACTTTCTGTCCCTCTGAAATATAAGTGAATCCTGAAGAGCTTCACACTGGAAACATGAAAATAGACCCCACCGTTTCCCTTCACAAAATCCTGTGCAAGGCGAAACTCAGCCAGGACTTTGTTCCCCATGAATCTGTTAAACACAGGTCAGCACATTGATTAAGCATACGCTTGTGTACTCCTGTGTATTTAGAAATTACACATTGAAAAGAACAAGAGTTTCACTGAGTGAGAATTTTCATTGTATGTTTTGTTGCATTATTATTTGGATTAGAAGAACAACTGCAGTATGTGTTTGCTCAGATTTTAAGGTTTACCTATTGACTGAGTGATGAAAATAATTTTAAAATTATATTAAACACTATATATATAGATATATATCTATATCTAAATTTTTATACTGAGAGAGAATATATGTCCCTGCTCACTGCAGCAGTGTTGGACTAGATGACCTTTAAAGATCCTTTCCAACCCAAACTATTCTATGATTCTGTAAGTCTATATATATGAATGTATTTTTATATGTACAGCCATATAGTCAGAAAAGAGTAAGAAAAAGAAAAGAAAATTTGTCAGATCACAAGCTATCTAGTGCTCTAATTCCAGTCTCATTAGAAAGATGTCTAGTAATATGAGGTGAAAAAGCAAATACGGTAAATGAGCAAAATGGCTATTCCCATGGAAAGCCAGAGGGGTGATTAGTATTGAAGAGTAATGTGGGTTCAGAGAGGGCATGAAGGGTACAGGTAAGAGAGAAAGAATTCTGGACTGAGGAGAGGGAACTTTAGGTACTTTCAACACCACCTAATTAATTTTAAGAACAAGAACCAGTAAGGAAATGAACCATAAACTGGTCACTTTCAGAAACTTTGTTTTGCGAGTTCACCTTTTTACAGATAAAGTAATAAATGGAATTTTTTCTTACTAGAAGTGAAACTCTGGTAAATTAGTATTACTGAAAAATAATATTTGTGCATGCTTAAAGGTGTAGTATCCTCTTCTCCCCTGCCTCCCCCCAAAAAACATGGCTCAGAGCCACTGAATTCCTCCTACCATTGCATGTGGAATATCCGTCTGTCCAGGAAGGCTGCTGATGGAGTAGATTGCTGCTGGAATTGATACTCATTCTGACAGCTCCTTCCAAAATCATGATCTGTAAGTGAATCAAACAGCTTGCTTAGTGAGCGGTGTCTAGTCCAAGAGGTAAATGGCAAAAAAAACAAATCCACTGAAGGTGAAGCGAGGAAGCCAATTCCATTTGTAAAAGACACAAATGAAATCAAGAACATGTTGCCACAACCCCTTTTCCACTGCCACAGAATCTTCTTATGATAAACATTACCATGATTGATTTGCATATGCAAGAAGCAAGTTTCTACAGCTGCCCATCCATAAATGAATAATCTGTAATCAGAAATGAAGTCGAATGAAAAGACAAGGCTCCTGACAGAGCAAAGTAGGAAAACTGCCAAGCTTTGAGAAATGAAATACTAAATAGTTTTACTTTTCTTCTCTCATTTTAAGAGAAATTTGCTTTAATCATGCTTTTCTTTTTTTCTTTTCTTTTTTTAAGGAGCAAGAAAAGACTTTTCAATAATTGTGAATGAAACTATACAGTTGACAACAATCCATGTTCAGAAACTCTGTCACACAGAAGGACCCACATGTTAATGCTACAGGGCGGTAACGTTACAGGGAATACCTTGTCAGCTGACCCAGTTTCTTATCTGATCTGTGTCAGCAGTGTCCATAACACTTCTCAGTAACAAATATCACAGATCATACATTTCAAACCACTGAAAAATCAGATGGTCAAAGATCTTGCAAATGAGACAGCCATTGTTGTAACAGAAACAGAATTTTGGAGTCACAGCACCCCCAAGACAGCCTTCCCTCTTTTAAGTAACACAAACTCTCCTTTCTACTTATCTTAGCATTAGCAACATGAGTAAAACTGTCCTTTTTTAATTTATAATTTAAAAAAAAAACCTACTTAGATACTTTAGAAAAATGTCACACATTGATCACATGCTTAATAATTCCAGTGAAGGTATGCAAAATTCCCAAATTACAGGTATTCTTGATATTTTACATTATCTTTCAGTGGTCCGAGGTTGCGAAGTTTATAAATATCCGTTATAACTACAGACATTCTTCAAGAGTTTGGAAAAGTAATTGGTTAAATATTACACAGGCTTCAGATTATTATTCTTACATAAATACACAGAAAAAAGCAAATTGTTGTTCAGAAATATTCTAAATTGAAAGCCACAAAGTCTGTAAAAATAAAATGTTAGAAATCAGTATGGCATGTGCGTGCAGCTAGGCTTCACCCTGGAATTAAAACGAGGATGAAATACAAAATGGACTTGTGAAATTCAAAGTGACTGGTATTGGCTGTTTACCCACTGAAGCCAATGAAAAATGAGAGCACAGCCTGAGCCCCTACAAGCTCGTACCAGCAAGCTTTTTGGTAGAAGACAAGGAGTCAATAGTAACACTCATGGCTTTGGTTTTAAAGAACAGCCTGAAAATGACCTGGGTTGATGTTTTCCTCTGTCATTTAAAATAAACTATTTAACTTTTAAAGTTACGAGTCTCTCTCTCTTCCCTCCCGTCCATATACATATACATATATATATATTTAGAGAGGGAGAGGGAGAAAGATGTTACTGAGAATAGCTTAAAAAACCAAAGCCTTAGGAAATTTATCACAGGGAGTGGTGCTTAACAGTATAACCTAGTTCAGGGCCGGTTTTTGTAGCTACACAGAATGGCGAAATCAAACCATGGATGTTCTAACAGTCGCTTTCCACTCTTAATTCTAGCCAATCTGTGACTAAGTGACCACCAGCAAGGAGAACTGAATTTCTCATAGCAGGTATGTGGGAGTATAAAATGTTAACAATGAAGAGAGATACCTATTGTCCCATTCTGGCCAAATGAAAGATGACTGTCATATCAGCCAGTAAACTCATGCGGGTTAGAAGAGAAGACATTTTTTAGTTCCACGTTAAAGCCTAGCGGCTTAGCGCTGTGAGGGAGAAAGTGTAAGGAAGCATTTAAATTTATTACACTGATTATAAAGATGTTCAGAATGTAACATGAACATAATTTATCTCATAAACATGATATATATGAGAACTTTTAAGCAATAATGTATGTTTGACAGTCAATACACAATTCTGAGATCGTACAGACTGATGATATATCAAGTTCTTCATTTAACTTGGGTTTTAATCATTTAAGAAAATTAGGCATGAATGAATGAAGTATTAATAATAAAGTCCTTATTACAGTATCAAATAGAGGTGATGTAGAATACCAGCTGTTCTGGGAAAACTATAAAACTTGAGTATTAGTAAAACATTCTTAGGAACTTAGTTTGGTACATCCGTTTCTTTTTAAAAAATTATAGTATGCGTTTAATAGTGAACTTCAACTTGTTGACCTCAAGTCATATTTTCAGAAGTCATCTCAGAATTTCAGGTATTGTGTTATGTGGTTTTGTCTTCTGCAAATTCTGCAGTTTCTGGAATTCTACATTATTTTCATGCCTGATACTTGTGCAAATAAAAATGTGTCTGGGAAAACATGGCATACAAACTGAAATGGTTTCTGTGTTCCAGCTCCTGTGTATTTTTGCCCTGAAAATTCAGTGCAAGTAAACTTTAATTTTTCCTGCTTCATAACTAATCAGGTGAATTTCCAGACCAAAAGATTTGATTCAGTAACTGATGCTCTGGACTGTTAAATAAACCAAATCATACATCTCGCATAGTTTTCCCACCCCAGTAGTAACCAAAAGCAATGCACATTAGAGATCTGAGAAGAAGCACTCTGACAGCCTTTTCCCGAGATTCGGATCTCAGTTATTTTTCTTTAAAATCTTCTTCATCTGTCAGCGTCTAGCAGAAAATTGCTCTTCACAATCCCTAAACAGCATTAATAGTATTTTCAGATAATGTGCATGGTACTTGCTTTATAAATTAATCAACCAATACATCCCATTTTTGAAAGCTACCTAAGTTATCTCAATCAGAATAACTTAATTAGTTTCCAGTATCACTTGTGGGAACAATTGTGCATGCGAGGAAGAATTTGCGATATGACATTAATCACAGGAACAGGACTGGAGCTAGATTTACCCCAAATTTTCCCAAAGTTCTGTGTAATATTCAAGGTACTGTTTTTTTGGTGACTTGAAAATTGTCATAGCCTCCTTTATCTTAACGCAAGGGTGTTCCCTATTTGGAAATCATTCTAGCACTTTGTTCAGAGTGAGTATAAAGTCCTACTAGTGTAACTTCCACGCCTTTGCTTGGAAGCGTACAGCGTCATGCTCAAGAATACTTTCCGTATGAAAACTAAACTGTGATTTTCTCCATTTCATCCTGCATATGCCTTTCTTTGATACAAGTTCATGGCAGATTTATGCTTATAGCAGTGCCTCATCCCATACTTGCAAAGATTTTGAGTCAGGATATTGGAAGGGGTGTGCTCTTCATTAGTTTAGGGCCAAATCCTCAAATTTCCCTTGTGTACAGACAAACCTGGTTAAAGGGTGTGAAGCCTCAAGGGGAAGGACACATAATATGTTCAGTTTTCTTTTAATCATATGCCATATATCAAAGCGAACGGTGGAACTAATGAAGCCTGGTTTCCTATGAATGTGTATCTTGTGGTTGGATTCTCTAGTGTCTAGTAAGATGTGAGCGCTGATTGAAGTTTTTCCCACGGTTGGGGCATTCATAATATCTCATTGTCTCAAAGAAGCGAGCTCAAACTTCACTCTTTCTTTCAGATGGAGTATTAATAGATTTTCCTCCTGTACTTGGCACCCAGTTTTCATTAATCCTGTAAGAACTTCATATCTTTGAGACTTCTACCCCATATCAAATGTAATTAAATTTAGCAATGGGACTCGAAGATTGTTACAGGCCAAATGCAAAAGCCAACACACAAACAAAATAACAACAAAAGCCTCATTTCCTCAGGAAACCACGTTAGAAATGGATTCTAGCTGAGCTGAGATTTTGGAAAACAATATAAAGATCTTGTGACCTGTCTCTCTACTAAGGCATGGTACATTATAAATGAAAGCACACATGAAATATCGTATGTGTATAGACACCTGTGCATTTATAAACATATATATGCATACACATGCCTCTGTGTGTGTGCATTGCAGGTATCTGTACACACATATCCGTTGTTTTCCACTGAAGAGAAGCCTTCTCTGGAGTACAATCTTATAATACTACTAGGAGCATTGCACAGTTATGAGAGGAAGCAAATAATACTTTAATCAATCAGTGAGGTTAAATGTATTTGTGTACTGGTGTTCAGCTGCAATCTTTCTGGAGAGAGTTCTGTGAGAACACATGAATGCATCCAAAAGAAAAAAAAAAAAAAAGATCTTTCGCCTACATTCAGTGTACCAGGTCGTATTCAAAGACCAAACCCTGAAGGCTTCTCTTAGTGCAAGCTCTCGCTGGAGTCAGGAGCAGCTCTGACCGAGCCGCAACCCAGCAACTTGGCAGTAACAGGTCATTTGCTCTGTTCTTCTTGCCTTTCTTGTCCGCCTGACCAACCTGAATAAATGGTGGTAATGGAAAGAGAAAGGAGCCATGGCCTGCCCATGGAGCAAATCCAGCATTGCAGAAAAACATATTTACAAATCCTTGAACCTTGAGCACTGTATAGTGCACTCTATGCAAATTATTTTATTGCACTACAGGTGTACTCTGAAAAGAAATTGCTCTGATCCCATTTACACATTTAACCCAATGAGTCTTAACACCCAGATAATGTGTTTCTCCTTTCTTTGAACCAGAATCTTTAAAGAACAGCTCATATTAAATGATAGGAAAATGCTGAACACAGTATGAAATGCAAGTAAGCAGTACAGAGAAAAAAAGCGAATCCTGAAGTACTACAACCAGGGTGATTTTTCTGACATTGATCGCTACAGTTTCTTACATTACAACACTGAACTGAACTAAGGATTTCATTAATTACAAATATGAGGGGGGTGTGGAACCTATAGAGGCAGGGGGCCTACAGCCTTCTGGTCTGTAAAGCTATGTACTCTATACAAAACACAAAAAAAGATGTCCAAGGCAAAACTGACTGAAACTATTAAACTATGACTCCATCCATAAGATATGTGAAGTCTAAGAGTGACTTCTAGCTGAGACAAGCTCCGTGCAGCTACTTCTGGCGTGTCCAAAAGGGTGGATCTCTCCTGGCGTATTTACCTCTGGGATCCTTCTCCATTTTCCCCCTTTTACCATCATGGCTGAACTTCAAATGTAGATTTCACGTGGGCCTGTTTTCTTTGAAGTGTGTTATGTACACAGTGAAGACATAATCCCTGCTTTTCAGGGCTTGGAGTTTATGGAACAAGTATCTACAGAGTATGTTAAATATTTTAGATTATTACTGCGCCTTGGATTAGAGTCAAGCACTTAAACAGCAATCAAAAATAAATGATACTGGGTAATAACTGCAGATGCAGAGGAACAGAATCTGGATTTTGATCTTTTTCTTGAAAAATCAAAAGACAACCAAGTGGTCCAAGTTTTCAAGATACCAGAAACAAAGGACAAGTACAACAAAGCAGGTGGACCTGCAGGTGGGCATATGGTTACTTCAGAAACATAAATGCATTGTACTCATAATGTATATGATCAATTAGCTGCTTTGCATTCCAACCACCTATTTTACATCTCCAGTGGTGGTAAGGGCAGGCACAAACTGAATATATGAATGTTGAGAGCCTGTTTGCATGTTACTGTGAGCTTTGGGTCCTCTGGGTTGTTTTTTTTTATCCTCTCATTTAATGTCTGTTACTACCAGGGCTCCAGGGTCTTATTCTGAGCCAGAGTGCCTATACATACACTTATGGCTGACCCTAAGATTGCCCTATGATCTCTATCTGTCTGTTTTGCAAAGGACTCAGCTTCATCCTTGGTGTCTGTGACAAACTCCCAGGTAAGACATCATCCCTGCCACAGCTCACTTCCAGATATGACCTTTTCTGCAGTGTGTTAGGATCTCTTATGGCCAAGTAGACCCACACGTAGCCATCATACAATTCCTTGTTTCCATTCCTTTGTTTTAGTACCTAAAAGGCAGAGAGAAGCCTCAAAAGAAACAACTCATCTCCAGGCTGATTCCTGTCAGGGATCCACTTCACAACAGAAAACTCAACTTTGGGCCACTTTGCCATGACCTGCAAGGTACCACTCAGATGACAGCCTGTGCAGCTTGGCCTGACTGATGGCAATCTCAAGACTCACCAACATATCGTTGCAAACATACCCCATCAAAATTTATTTCCAAATTCTTTGAAAGCTTTGAAGAAAGTTCTTATGAAGAAGCACTATGATCACACTTAATATTTGCTGTATAACATACTGAGTGTTTGATGCATTTAATTTTCAGTCCTTCACATGTAGCTTTGGGCCATAGTAACAAAATCTGTTTACTGAATCACATTGTGAGTGTGAAGTTCAAGGAATCATTTTTATAAGATTGCTTTTTAAATCATCTCCAGAACTCTTTGTATTCAGAATTCTGGTTTGGGGCTTTGAGGCCAATCTTTTTCCCCTCTACACCTCTCTGAACTGCACATTCCTATGCTTCTATATTTTTGGTGTATACAGCTGTGGTTCATACGCATAAACCCATCTTTGCATGTGCAAAATTGACTCTTGGTGAGCTTTCAGAGACTACACTGAGGCCTTGAACATTTAGTGTTGTGGGCTTTTGGAAAGGAAGAGCTGGGTTTATTCTTTTGTTTTCTTTGAACGTTGTATATTAAGTGTATACATGAAGGTAAACTAAAAGACCAGAAAAAGGAAGATGAATAGAAAAGTAATATTTAACATTTACCTACATTACAGATAGGATCATGATAAACAAAATCAAATAAAGCTTGATTATTACTCTCTTTATTACTAAAGATCTGATTTTCATGATGCACTACAAGGTAGCTTTTGTAAGAGATATGTGGTGGTTGTTTTAACATGTTCATATGGATGCTTCGAAATCTTGCATATATATTTTAACTAAAGAGAATCTTGGGTAGAAAATTTAGGATCTAGATCTGTATCTGAGCTATCCCTCTGCTCCAGGGTTTGGGTTTGGTTCTTATCTCTCTTTTAGCAATGTAATTTGAAGACAAAATTGTAGTTCAGTTTCCTTTTTGAGAGAGAACAAAGTTCATTTTATGAATGCAAAAAAAAAAGAAAATGTGCTTGATGATATGCAAAGTCTCATAGGTTGTTTTTTTCTCTGACTCCCTTTTTTTCACAATCAACAATCTTCATATGAACAGACTTCAATTTTCAAGGTACTCATTAGTATAATGAAAATAAAAGGGAGACTTTTAGAAGAGGTTTTGTCTGTTTGTTTTTCTAAATCAGAAGCAAATAGAAGGCCAGATGTGAACAGAGAGTCCTCTAGGCATAGATGTGTCTGACAGTGCTAATTACCAATGGTTGGTACTTCTGCAAGTTTTATCCGTAGTTATGTTACCTCAGCAGAGGAAACAGTGACGTGGAACATGCCACTTAACAAGGATCCAGTGTCTGGGATTCATGCTTCCTTGCCACATCACAGGCTAGATGTGCCTCTTCTTGCCATACCACTGTGTTTTTTGAATATGAAAAAAAGAATATCAGCATTTATTTTATTGTCAAAAAGCTCATTCTTCTCTTGCAGAAGATCTGTGCACAAATCTGTGCACTACTAGTCACAGAGCTGACAAAAGTGAGGCAAGGTTTTATTTCTTGTGATAACAGTTTGTGTCATTTTTGGATAAACATATCCTTAGAAGGTTTAGAACAAGTAGATATATTCACTAAAAACTGGCAAAAAAGAAGCAGGCTTCTTTCCTTTTTTATTCTTCAGAGTTGGTGCTGCAAAACATGGCTTTGACTGGTTATGGCAGTCCTTTCATTACTGTCTGCACCACCTCAGCAAGTTCATGATAAATTGGGTCAGCTATTTTTCCTGAGTGTTTAGAAGTCATTTGCCATAGATTCATCAGTCTAGCCTCAGGGATACAGAGTCCTGGAAAACACAATAATGGGGAAAACTGCCTTTGCTCTTTATTCTTCTTTCAGCACTTAATACCACACCTCATGGAACAACTCCACACCTCCTTTCATGTCCTTCCTATCTCTCTGGTATATCCTTCCTCTAACCAGGAGCCAGCTCATCTCCCTAATCTCCTTTTGCTAAACACCTTTCTTTTGCTTGCAATACACTAAATATACAAATGGCCAAAAAGCACTCTAGATGCCCCTGTAGCTTGACAAGCTACATGTCTGTAATTAGGCAAGAATCTCATCAGCTAATAAAATATTACCATCATGTTCTAACACCTTCTTCTTTTCCCTTGGCTCTGGTTCCCCAACCACTTCCCTCTGCCTTCCACGACAGCTTCTCTTTGCATTGCATTAAAGACTAACAGCTTATCGAGGGAACTGCTTTCCATACTGCCAATGTAGCCTCCGTGACTGTTCAGTTATTAGTGAATAATGACAATAACAACAATAATGATTGCATTTGTATTTGTGTTTGGCTCTCATTAGGTTCTGAAGTGTTTCTGACATAACAGAGACTCAGATAAAGAGACTGACATATGCTGCTGCAGCAACTTGTGTTTCATGAAGTATTTTAACCACTGTCACCACCAGCACTTCTCTTTGGTTATGGGACTAGTCTGGTTTTCAACGGTAATAACCACTAATTTGCGTACTTCCAAAATAAAGAGATTCTTTTTTTCTCTTTTCCTTTTTGTAAACTGTTTCATACATTTTGTTTTTATAGGGGGCATCTGCTTGGAAACTGCATGTTTCCTCTTTGGGGCTGATTTTTGAGTGAGGACTAAACAAAATAAGGAACATGGTGTGGAGATCAAAACCGGGAAAGTGTCTTGGGGAACATGCAAATTTTCCCATAGGGACTACTATTGTTTACATGAATTCGTTCAATCAACAAATCAATTGTGTTTCTTCATCAAATACATGAGGGGCACAGCACAAATTACTTAGGACAGGGAGATGGGAAGGTGAGCGTAAAGTGTTTTATCCTAAGCTAAGTAGCTTGCTGGAGGACTGACCCTGTCAATAGCAGTGTTTATACCTTACTACTACCCACTGCCTGGCAAACCACAGTCTCATCACACTCTTTTGCCGGCATGATAGCAAAAGGATGTTTCAAGGAGGAGATATAGCAGAGGCAGTGCATGGTTCATGGCAGGAAGGATCGTTCAGTGCAGCCAACAAGGAGGGTTTTTATGGCTGACTATTAACTCCTCTGCCTGGGTCAGCCACGCTCCCTAGTGCCAAGCCGGGACTCGCCGATCCCCCCTGTGTGATAGCTCCAGCCAGGATGCATGCTCCCCCCGCCTTCCTCTCTAGACTACCAAGTATCCCAAAGTGGGCAGCTGTTTGCAAAGGAAAGTGTCGCCAGGTGGGCAGCTATCACTGCAATAGTTCAATGGAGCTCACTGACCCTGTTTTAGAAACCTGCTGTCAGACCATTACTTTGACTGTCGTTCACGCTTGTATGTTTGTGTGTGTTTAGCAAACATTTGTTTGGAGCCCAGCTACATCCATGGGGTTTCTTCACACTGTATTTGTTGTGTAAAGAATAAGAGGTTGCAAGACCACTGCCCTGGCACGCTGCTCCACTGGCTGCACAAGAGCTGTCTCCTTCACCCCTGGGTGCAGCAGCAGGCTCACTTGCCCTACACACCCAGGACTTCGAGGAAGCCCAGAGCCTGTTGGAGCCACATGGCACTGGGGCAGTAGCTGACATATATGCTGGGGCTCATTGATGCTCCCTGCCTTCATTAAAAGCAACCAGAAAACGGGGGGAATGAAGTTTCCTTGCTCTGCAGACATCTATAGGTAAGGCAAGAAGCTGTGGGAAACAATGTCTGCCCGCTTTTGTAAAAACCACGAACAGCTTCCTCCTTTCTCCTGCCTGTGGTTAGAGGACCAACACTTCCATGGCATCGCTCTTTCTCACCTGGCACAGCAAGAACTGCCCATCCTGTTTCCATTGATTTCTCCAGTGGTTGTGTTAAACAATACAATGGAGTATTTATGTGTCAGTGTTAGGAGCAAGTTATTAAGTAAAACCCACCGTAAAAAGAGCCGTTAATTCAGTTGCTGGCATGGCTTTCTGTTATCTTCTCAATACCTCCCAGAGGGTATTAGTCTTACCTATCGTTTGAGTTGGCAGCAGAGTTATTTTTTTGCACCTGCTGCTCTACTCCGATAACAACACAGGTCAACTTTGATTTGTTGAAATATAAACAAAAGAGCAAAGCCAGGCATCTGCCTCAACAGCCTGGGCCGGTTTGACGATAGATCTTTTCCCATCGGGTTTTGTACAAATGTACTCTTTCAATTCTTACTTGAACTCTCTCCCGCCTCATAAATAGTCCTTTGCTACAGAATAGTTTGGTGTCAGAAGAGAGATCAACACCGTACTTTTCCATCAACAGAAACCTCAACAGGTCAAAGTAACACACTGTTCTAAGACTTAAGTCAGAAGAGGTGTCATACGAAATACATAAAGATCAGCTGAAACACAGTGAGTTGAAAATTAGCAGGAAAATGCAAAAAATTAAGTGTAAGCAGTGAAGGAACTTTCTTGAGGGATAAAGAAAACCTGAAGACCTGGGAGGGCTTGCATTCCCATACGAACACCCCAACCCTTAATCTACTGCTCAAAAAAAATTAAGAGAAATGAAGTTCGTGAGAAGTAGGTACTCAACTGGGAATGGGGATACTTTTAAGTTCTTCTGAAAATTAAGGCTGCCGGGCTTATCTACTGTAAAAGCATCTACGGTGGTGGAAGAACTCCTAAAATCATAGAGCAGAAAAGGAAGAGTCCACGCAGCCAGCAAAGGCACAAAGCACAGAAATGAAGGGAGGAACTAGCATTACCTCCTTATTACAAATAGGAAAATTGAGACACAGAGCTGAAATTATTTGCTTCAGTCATGTAACAAGTCAACGGGCAAGTCAGCCCAACTCATATCTTCCAGGTCAAGCTCCATTGCTATCCATTGCATTACATCTCCAGCAAAAATTTCAACACGCAGATAAGTTAGGATGATCGTGGGGTTTTTGAGGGCAGAGAGAAGGTATTATATAGGGGAAAGAATTTTCAATAAAAGACCTATTCAGACTGAAACCAAGATTCTTCTATGCATCATGGCTATTATGTGCCTAGTAGAGATTTGAATGTTAAGTTAGCCGAACAATTAAATCTGCACTTGTATTAAATAAAAAAAGCTGCCCTTGACCTACGTATGATCCCGAAAACAAGCTAGAAACTCCTATGTAGAGCTGGCTGAAATTCAAAATTTCTGTTCTGTGGAGCTGTGGCTATTTCAAAGACATTTTTTCTTACTTTTTTTTTTTTTTTAATTATGAAAGAAAGGAATTTTAAAATGCAAGTTCCCTGGTAACAGAGAGGGAGGATCCCCGTCCCGATCAACTGACATGTAAAAACCTATATTCAAGTTGTCCAAGTTACAAAAGTGCAACTCAGCCTGCTATGTAGAGTTGTTTATAGAAGACAGAAAATGTCAAATACCAAACTAAGATATTACTGCACACAGGCATTAATGTCACCACAGAGCAGCTGCACTGGAGGTAATAAACTTGCCTAACGTGGTTTTTGTGCACATGGTCACCAAGGAACCCTCTGCAGAGCCCCACCAAGGTAATCCTGAAATGCAGCCTCTGCGGACTGCCAAATTTGACTGTCTCAGACGCTGCCTAGGATGTGAAGTTTGTGATCCTGTTCCTCCTCTTTCACTGATCACTGCTATTCCTTCTCTCCCTCCTTATTTCTTTTATTTCCCTTTTTTAAATTGTTGCTTCATTTGTTTCCTCTCTCTTTCATTTTTTGTGTTCTACTTAGTGAGACTGGCTGACCTGGTCAAGGAAGCTACTTTCAAACACCACCACAAATCTGTAACCAGTAAAACAGACAAAAACATAATCTTCAATTATCTATCTGTGGCACATGAGCGCCAAGTCTCACTGCAACTGTGGAGTTTGTGGCTGGTGTCTAGGATGGAGGCGAGAGGAGTCAGAAACAGAGAAAAAGGCTCACTTCCCTCAGTTCTTTTTGCTCCCCTGTACAGGTATGTATCTCACTTAGTCCTCAAGGTAACTGGAACAGGTTTCACCAACAAAACAAATAAAAATATTTGCGGACTATTTGAAACAACTTTTTTCTTTAAAAGGAGATTTATTACCATGTGTATTATACCAACTTAAACGTTGTTCTAGGAAGGGAGTGTTAACAGAGATCCTTATAACAATTATTTTCAGGTGCCGGGGAGTGTTTTCTTCTTTTCGTTTTATTGTTAATGATTAAATCTTCATAAGATTTTTAATATTAAAGATGTGTCATAGCATGACCCCAAGCCCTATTATCTTTTGACCTGTGTAGGAGCACCAATTGTGTTAACACCTTCGAGTCTGTGCATCCCTCCGTTATGTCAATGCTAGTATAGAAGAGCCTGGCTGGTGCTAGAGCTGCAAGTCTGCTGCTTGTGGTCTGGGGTTTGGGGAAGGGCAGCCCTGGGCACACCAGCTCTCACCAGGCCATGCACATGTTCCTGCAAGAAAAGCTACTGCAGCACAGTAAAAACCTGCAGAAAAGTGGCAGACAAGCTCGGGCTAGAGCTCATGGCATGAGCAGCCCCTCGCTCGCTGCAGGACTGCGCTAGTCACTCCTTTATACCTACCAAGACACACATCTATACCGAATAACAAATACAAATAGCTTTGTATTTTAAAGGATAAAATGAAGGAGTTATTCAGATTAGCAAAGAAAAATGGTTGAAATTGGGGCAAATATTTGAACTATTTTAAAAAGTAAAGCAAGGAAGTCTGTGCAGGAGATAAGGGATGTGCATGTGCATGTGGTTAGTGCAGTATGTTTGTGTGAGTGTATGTGTAGTGGGAGTGGCTACAGGCAGACTAAGACAAATTTATTGGATTGACTGCAATTTGACAATCATCCAAAAACATTTAATCATTTGAGATTTTAAAGAAGGAAGAGAAGTTTCTACCTGTTCTTACAAAGTATTACAGCTCCATCAAAAAAAGTCTTAGAGTAAGTATATCTACAAGTCACTGAAAGAAGGAAAAACTATATCTATTTCATTTTGTACATCCTGCTTTTGCTAAGTCTGTAAAGATATCTTACTCATCTAATCACCTATTAATTCAGTCTTCTAAAACCTTTTAATCTTCCTCTCTCAGGGCAGCTGCCTGGGAATATTACAAGTAAAGTCTGGTTTATGTGAGTAGTGTGTTAGATCCCACTGCAAAAGAGATGAGAACAGCGCCCTGTTCTGACTCTGATAAACCCCCTCCATAGCCGTGCCAATCTATGAGACAACTGCTTAGCCAAGCATACTTTGAAAGTGCATCATCAAGATGTAAGCTTCTAAACTGTTGTGTAATAATAATTACATGTTTCTGTAAAAATCATTAAGAAAGTTTGGGGGTAATCATTATATCGTGGACTTAGTCTGATTCCTGACCACAGCATCTCAAGCAGTTTTACATGGGTTCATTAATAATACAGCAATATAAAATAGTTACCTGCCCACTGCTAGATAAAACAAAACCCAGAGCAGTTTTAAAAAACAAAAACTATTCTGATGATGGTACTAGTAATTTGGACAATAGATTGTATTTTTACACACAGTTGCTTAATCCTTATAGACTTATAGGGGCTCAGGAGACTATTCTGGCTACATCTGATTGTGAGCTGAGGAAATATCTCAAGTGTTTATATCCGTATCCTTCCTCCATAACAGGAAGAACTTTTGTTTTATTCTACATATTTGCAGATCCTTTTATTAGAATGACTTTCTTTTCACCACTGCAAAGCAATGCTCTTTTATTGCCCCATCTTATTGGTCTATAGCCAGTGATTATCCAGCCCCAGCTAGCTGTTCTGTCTACTAGTTCTCAGACTCTTTACTGTGGAGCACATTTCACAGGATCAGCAGAGGAATAGGTAGTGATAACCATGTTCAATGCCAGCTTTTGGAAGGGGAGCCTTTGAGCGCTCTTGCTCAGAGGGAGACACGCAAAATGCCAAACGCCAGCTGATTGCTCCACTGGCTACATGACTCCGTGTTTACTCAATCTCACCCGTCTATAGCCTAATGACCAACAAATGTCCCAACTATTTTAGGTATTTGGTGAGGGATATGGTGGAAGCTGCATCCCCAGTAGAGCTCAAAGCAGCTCTCATACTAAGAAAGACTCCTCATGACTTCCGCAGAAACCAAATTAATCCTTACTTTTCCATATACCAGCTGTGTGGACAAACCCTTCTTTGCTTAACCTTTCTATCAGCAGTCTTACAAATTTTACCCTTACCAAGTTTGCAATGTGCCCTTTTCTTGAAAACTTACTGAAATCAACCCTTGGTTCATCAGAGGCCAAAATACATGTAAGCTGCAGAGTGTGCTGAAGGCAGGGACAGGGACAAAGAGAAGCAGACATTTGTGGCTAGAGATCTTGACGTGACCCTGAGCACTAGGGTGGCTAAGCGGCTGAAGCCAGCACACTTTGCTGAAGAAGGTGCTGGACTTCACTGGTGCTCACAAGGCACTTATTATTAGGAAGAAAACTCCATGAGGTTATGCTTGGAAGCTTAATAGTAACTAAGCTGTGAGACTGGGCAGAGACTTTACTTCACTAAACATCACAGACTATGCAAGCTACAAAAATCATCAGAATTTCTGTTCATTTTCTCACGTACAGCAAAGCCTTTATATTTGGTTCTACCACATCCTGACATCATGTGTCATTAGCAATGACAACTGACAATTAAATTTGTGACCCTTTTCTTTTTATGTGCTGCTTGCTGCAGGAACGCCTAGTCCTCAACAAGAATACCTACTTTACACCTGGAGGAAGGTTGGTGAGAAAGAGAGCGCTGCAAGACCACAGAAAATCCCATAAAGGGTGGTCACATTACCATCAGAATAAGAAGGTCATTAATCTTTATTCGTAGCTTGGTCTTGGTACACTGACGAATTTTTACGCCAGGCAGATCTGTCCTGCAGCATCCACTTTCCAATCTGTCTCTCCGTACAGTAGGTCATTACAATGTCTACGGAGATGGTATTCATCGTACTGCAAGAAAGAGCTCAGACACTTGTGTGGGAATTGAATCTAAGAAAATGAACAGCAATAGAAAGCACATAACTGTAGGTTCCACAGAATAGGTCCAGGTTACACCACAGTTAGTGGAAAGGTTGCCTGGGAGAAGACTCAATGGTTTGTTCCTGAGACTCAGATATGTTTATAAAGAGTGTGTAGAGGGCAAAAAAGGGAGGGGAGGTAAGCGCCGATTCTGGAAAGGTGTAAAGGCTCATGGACAGTACTCCAAGTTCATTGAGGCAACAAAATCATTAATCCTCTTCTGTGAGAACTGCACACAAATATTCACTTCTTCAGCAGGTGCAGAATTTCATCCTCGCAGGGTTTTTTTTGGTGCGAATTGCTGTGGGACAGGCAACAGGCTAACACGTCAGTCCTGTCTGGACACAGATGCACCTAGAGAAATCCTCCTTTTTCCTCCCTGATCCCCCTTCATCTGTGTCTCTGGATGATTTTTCCTTTTTAGTTTGATCTCTCTCCATTGCAATTTGTCACCTTGCACCTTCCAGACAGAATAAGTACTGATGTTAACAATAAAATTAATTGGGAATGAAAAAAATTAAGGAAGTTCGGTGGTAGGCAAATGAGTTTGTTTTACCTTTGTCCAACTGTTCTATTGTCTGTTTCCACCACTGCTGAAAACTCACAACACGCTGAGAATATCTGAAGTAATATGAAATTGCCATGGCAATACCACAGTGTATTCTTGCAGATGACAAGAGAGTAAGAATATCCCATGTTAAAGAGACCACATTCTATTACCTGATCTCCCCACGACTAGGGTAATATGTATTGTTGTCACCCTATAAATTGCTATGAAGGGCTACCTAATTTGTGCCAGGGCAAACAAAACATTATTCTGGTCTGATATGAGATCCTTTACTACCATGACTTCTGAAAAATATAAATTTTTACCATCCTTATAGGCTTTACAAATGACACTAGGACTAGAAAGAAAATTTTTTAAAAATGCAAGCAAACAACATCAACTCTACTAATGATAACCTCGACTCCGTATGTAGGGCCAATGCTCGAAGGTGAGAAGGGAGTGTGGAGGATGAGAACTCTAAGAAAGCCTTGCGCATATTTTATAAACCCCTGACCCTAAAATCCCAGTAGAATGACTCATACTACCTTCGTCTTTGGCACTGCTGTTCCTATAGTCTGTGTCCAGTCCTGATATCCACATTTCACCACAGGTGTTGAAAAATTAGAGGGGACCAACAAAGTGATTAAAGGACAGAAAAGCTTACAGTGCAACAGGTTGAGGTCCCAGAGGTTTTCACTCTGCTGTAAGTTTTTGTATGAGACAGAATAGTCCATGGAGCTTGGACTACCACGTTTATCAAAGAATAGGCTAAGGACTTGTCCCCAGCTACCCATACAAGGAATAGAAATTTGCCACCCAGGGGAACTTCACACTAACCATCAAAAGGCAACAAAATCAGGTGGCTGAATGTTGGAGCTAGGCCACGTTAGACTGAAAACAAGACATAATATACTTAGAGGTATATAATTGCAGGGGCACTTTAAAAGGTCTGGTGAATTTCCCATCAATGGACTTCTGGACTTCTTTTTTTCAAGATCGAAAGTTTTCTGGAAGATAAGCTCTACTTCAAGTCACCTAATTAAACTCTGAAAAATTCTGGGAAGTCCTATATTGTTATTGCAACAATAACTTCTGGTTTTGAAAAATGTAAGGGCCAGGAATTAAGTTGTCATTAATTGTGATATTTGTTGGTGAAACACCTTAATCTTGTTTTTGTTGTGCTAGTTTTAATTGCAACTGTTTTCTTTGGTTTCTATATTTGCATTAAATATGAAACTGCTATATTTTCCAGCTCTGGTATTTTCTACAGTGCAAAACAAACGTCAGAATACTGGCTTAAATCACCACCCGCAAATTTGCTGTCAAAACAAAACTTAAAGGAGTGCATTTTTTTATTCTACTAAAGTTTTCACAAATTACAGGAAATACTGGTGCAAGGTTGGTGTATGTAACACAGTCCCATGTGACACAAGTACAAATAAAATCACTAAATGAAACTTTTGGCTCAAGATTCATTTCTGTCATTATCAACTGGTTTCTTTGTCTAAATAACAGGAAAAAAAGGATAGTTGGATGTACTTTAGAAGCAAAGGTGACACAATATTTCTAGATTAAGTAACTCAAAAGCATATTGCTGATAAAATTCAGTACATTTATAACCATATGCACAAGAGTATGTACCTAAAATGCCTCATGTGGTGAAATGCAAACTTTTATCACTATGTCCATTACACATATTTTACAAAATCAACTTAGTTTTCGAGCAACTTTTTCTTTACATTCACTTCTGCCATTACTTAAACAGCTGTGTCTATGCCTTAAGGGGCCAATTCTGGTTCTATTCAAATAAAATTACCATTGGAAGAGAAACAAATTAAACAAGCAAAGACACTGCAGGCCGCTACTCACACTGTATTTACCTATCCAGTGCTTGAGCTGGGTTCGGTGTGGTGCTTTAGCTTAGAAGGGACTAAGATCAGGAGAACCCCCTTCACCACAGGAACCGCCAAGAAATTGCCTCAAGGATAAAACTGAGCCAAATTACAGATGTACTTTAGGATTTTTTGCTGTCAGCACAATCACCATCAACATCGTTGTCACCAAAAGCAACAGAAAGACCGTCATTGTAAAATGCCTCCCAGTTCTGCCACACCAGCACTCTCAATGGTATTGAGAAGGTGCACTTTCTTGCCCCGTGCCTTACTGAACAGATGACCACTCTGCGGACAAAAGCAGCAGATTAAGGACCCAGAATATTATTAAAGACATCATAATAGAAAGATCCTCAGGAAACAGTAAGTAATCCTGATTAAGCCCCTGGCTCAATTCAGAGTCAATGACATTCTGGGTAAGTAAAAGCAGCAGATCTGCCCCCAGTCAAACATAAACACAACAGAAACATTTAAACAGAAGTAAGATACAAGTTCAAAATAGGAAAACAGAAATCTTTATTGTAATGTTAAAAAGCCTTTTAATCAAATAAGCTTAGCTGCTGTTCCTAGGTGGGAAGGGAGGGGCTCGGTAGGGTGGGCATGAGTCCAGTAGACGCTCCTATTTTTTTTTTATTTTCACCAGGGTTAATTTAAAGGAAGTATATTTAAAAAAAATACCCCAAACACCTTACCTCATTTAGCTGCAGATTCAGGAGTGGAAATCCTTAACTGAAGCAATGGGAAAACTGTCTACAGAACAGTAGGTTGGGTAAACACAGGTACTAGGTTGTGTCTCCTAAAGACTCCCAAGAGTGAAGATAAATGGATGCGATATTAATTTTAAAACATTTTGCTGAACACTCAGTGAGCCAATAGGGAAATTCCTTAGGTCACTTCCTGTTCGTTTGATTGGGTCTGAAACGACAACAACCTAGATGAGGTTAGGCACATTTGCATAAGGCCAACTCAGTCCTCAGTATTCAAAGAGAACAGGTCTAACCGGGTTACACGCGTGGCTCCAGAACAAAAGAAAAACCTGGTAATGGATGAGGGATTGATTTCTTTGTAGTTGTTTTTTTAAGACCATCCCTTTTTTTTTTTAATGGAGGTCATTTCAGGTAGATAGGGAGATTATAATTAGAATGAGGAGAAGTGAAAAGCAGGAATGTCCTAAATTAAAATTGGTCTGGAAATAACATTAGGAGATGCACAGTATGGAATAAGCTTGTGCTGGCAGGGAGTTGGACTGGTTGAGCCAATATCATTGGCTCCATTCTTTCTTTTCATACCTTGCGCATCCTGGGAAATGCATGAGCCTGTGGAAAGGGGAATCTCTTGGTGTTCCAGCTTCTCTGGGTATCTGAGAGAAAGTAAAAACAAAATGAGGAAAAACATTGTTGCTGTATGGGGTTGAGTATGAAAGCTTGGCTACATGCAGGGTAGCAGGGCGCAAAAATCAGCAGATGAGTGCTCAGTTTTACATTTTGCTGCTTTTAGCCTTTCTGATTCTGAAGGTTAAGATCAGCCAGGGAAAGCTAGAACTTCTCTTAAGCCACTTGCTCCGTAGCCCATAGAAGTCAGGCGAAATATTTTTGCTTGTTCCTCTGAGCCACAGCTTGGGCATTATGTTAGAGGCCTTTCACTAATTCAGTCATCGGCTCAGCTCTCAACTGGGGTGAAGCGGAAGGAAAGGCTGTTTCCTTACCGAAGATCTGTGCTTGCAGGACAGTTCTAAGAACAGTCCAAAGATTTTCTTGACCATGTGTGAGTTATCCCTCTAGCTTGCAGCCATGAACCTGAGCAGGAAATGAGATGCCTAAGTGAAAAGATGAACCTTCATCTGTTTCTCATTATTTCACTAGTCAGAAAAGGCATCTAACATGAAAACAACTAAAAATGTAGTAGTAACTTAGGAACGTTCTGAGGTTTCATTAATTTATATGCATAAAACACAAGAAGTGCTGAATACTATTATTACACAGGGACTGTTCAGTGGTCTGTGTGAAGTGAAGTTTCCAGTCTTTTTACACTGTTAGTTCCAGGGCTCATCATAAATCTCCCTCCCAACAGATGCTGACAAGCATTCTCAGTGGTAGATTTACCAAGCACAGGGAATGAATTGTCCTCCAACATCCAAAGATGCTATTAATTATTAATCAAGGCTCATTGTCAGTGTAGGGGAAACATTTCATACGTTATTTATGCTGAACCTGATTTCAAGATAAATAGTGTATCTCAGACTCAAGGAATGTCACCTTTGTTCCTATCATCCACACTAACACCAGTTACATTAAAGCCTGAGTTGCTTTTGTTCACACAGATAAGGTGCACCTGTGTACAAGTGTTGCTTGGGAAGATTTCATTGTTTTTCACCCAGGTTATCATCAAGTTCCATGGTTGCTCACTTTGATTCGCAACTACCAAAGAAAGTTGTCCATGAGGAAGAAGAAGGCCGTAAACCTCCTCCTTGGAAAGCAGTATTGTCCTGTAGTTACAACTACTACAACTGCTAAGGGTTAAGGATGTCACTGCAAACAGCTAGGCAGCTGTTTGGAGTTTTCGTAAGTAGGTCTAGTACCTATAGTATTTCTCTAAGCCTTCATGTCACTGAGTCTAAGTATTTGCATACCTGATCATGTCTTGGTGAGTATTTATGCTAAAGCTTTCATCATCAAAATAATGTCTTATCATCATATCAGCATGAATGATCAACCCAGAGCAGGAAAAAGCTAAGAAGTAAGCAAAGAACGAGAAAGCAATAAGGAGCACTTCCCTTCCCAGGAAGCACATCTTTCACAAGGAACCCACGTCTTACATCGCCTCACTGAGCTAAACGTGGGAGATTAAAGAGCCACATTGAAATCCATATCTCACCCGTATGCTGCAGAAGCACCACAGGAGGATGTGTCCACTGGACCTCAACATAGCTAGGGAAATCAGACTTTTCCTACTGCTAGAAAGGACAGCAGCAAAAGCAGCAGAAATTTGGTGCAAAAGCAGTACTTAGACTGGCGTGTCACTTTCTGTTTGTGTGGCTGTAAGCCTTTTCTGTCTCGGCTCCCAAGGGCAGAGAGAGCTCTGGTTGCTAAGACCCAGAATAATTTCAGACAGACAAAAAAGCACATTGTACCAACAGGTCTGGGCAAGGTGAGACTAACTTGGCCGGCATACCAGCATGCATTATTTAGTAGTGTGCTATTTTCAAAGGCAGGGTGCCACACAGGGTGGTGGTGGCTCCTTAAATTTGCTGCCCTGCCTGGCCAGCTATGCTGCCCCCATACTCCCAAATACGCTTATTGACACTTACATGTGGTTCAGCACAGAGAGGATTACGGGTGACTTTCGGAGACAAGCAAAACTTTCCCTCTGCATATCCTTCTCTGGCACTGCAGCCACAAAATTCATATGATTTTGGTCCCCACACAATTCTAGGTGGCAGAGAGAACATGAAAACCTCTCTAATTAGGAGCTAGGAGGTGACTTTCACAGTATGGCTGAAGTGTCAGTGCAGATTCTTAGAATTAATTTAATTATAGCCATCAAGCATTGAAGAAATCATCTAAGTCTGTCTAGATTCTTAAATTGGCGTCTGTTACTGTACTTTCTGACATCTGATGAAAAGAGAACAAATGTATGGTAATTTCTGCTTTTCCATTAATATTAATCTCTGCTTCATTTGTTAAACTCCAGTGGAATATCAAAAGGAGAGTGTGAGAAGCTGATATGTAGGTTAGGCATGCCAAGCAGTCAGAGAATTCAGGGTATGATATTCCTGCCTTCATTTGGTTGCAGCAAAATCAGAAGTGACTCATAAAGTTCACTGTAAAATAATACACTTTCTGTCAAAACATCACTACAGAAGACAGAAGGAGCAGGGCGGATGCTATTTCCAAACAGTGTTCGATGTTACAGGCAAGCACCACCTATTAACAAGGCTGCCCATTACTTAGGCTTGCAAGACCTTGTAATTTTTAGTTTACAGTTTCCCAAATTCTAGCCCTTAGCTATTTGGCTAAAATACAATTTTCCATCATGAGCATTTGCTATGCAATAAAATTTTGAATAATTTTCATCCATAATAGCCTATGTTTTTCCAACAAATTAAAAAAGACAGGGGGAAAAATGCTATTCTTTGTGTTCATAGAAAAAATATTCCTGCCTTTTCTTTGGAAAGCTCAGGAACATGTATGTCTGAAGCAAGGATGGATTGTAACGGGCTGTTAAGGGTGTGCTATTTACCACTGCCAATAAAATCCAATCAAAATTAGCCAGTTTACAGCTCATTGACAAATCATAGTCCACATAATGGATTCCCTGATGAAGAGCTGCATTCCCTGCAGCTTCCTTCCACACTTGGTGTTGCCCGCTTCCTGGCTTTACAGGTCCTTCCCAGCAGCTAACAAAGACTATTTCTGTGCACCTTCCTGAAATGGCAAATTTTCCAGCCAGTCCCCCATTTGGCCCAGCCATGACTCTCAGTACAACTGGCAGAGTCCTGTACAGGGAATCTAAAGGTTTCGTTTGTGGGCTTAACTGACAGGATACAATCAATGCTGAAACAGCTATGTTTGCACATCACTTCTTCAAAACCTAGAAACCATACCCAAGAAACAGAACTAGAATAACGTTATTAACATTGTGACAAGTTAGGAGGTACTTAGGACACAGACAAGACGGTACTCACTTGAAGAGAAGCTAGCAAATACCACACATTCAGTGGCTCTGAGCTCCATTTGCTGCAGATGACTCAAACTTGTTCTGAAAATTTCCATGCATTTCCTCATGAGTTTTCTTATAGTGTTCATCCTCATGATATTTGAGGTATTATAGTAACACATTTATTTATAATGTAAATGAACATTTAACATATGTACATTAGTGTATTATGTTAAGGCATTAGCACTAATATTACAGTAATAGCATCAAAATATTTCTCTTTATGCTTCTCTAGTGAGGTGAGAAGGTAATAACTTATTATCCCTATATTAATGGAGAATCCTAAAATGATCAAGATAAAGGCGTTTAATAATTCAAGGTGTCCATTCTGAGAAGCCTAAGCACCATGTTTAGAACACTTAGTATTGTAAAGTTATGTGAAGTACTGAAAGCACAGCTCCCATTCAATTCCATTTCAGATCTTAGCACTTGGAAGCTCTGTAAATCAGACTCCTTTTCTCTCATAAAAGAGGGAAAAAATTGATTACTTTTTTAAAAAATATGAATAAATGATGGCATCATTCTAGAAAATAGCCTAAGTATTTTGTCTGGATTTTTCCAAACATATTCAACTCAAGAAAAAGCCCATTATAGCTCTGGTGGTCACCATTCTGGATAAATTGTAAGTAAAGATAGTAATGATGATGCAATGGTCACAAGAGACTATCAGCTTTGCATACAATTCTATGAAGGTTCACTTTCTAAACCAACTCAGCTATGTATGTTAATATTTACTCAGCTTCTTCACATACATCCCAGTCATCAGACAGACTCTAACTTGCTGTAAACTGCAAACAATGAACTGGAAGTGACTAAGTAATAAAGCCCTTTGGTTCTGTACGCTGTCGTAATGAAAAGGAGATGTGCTGCAACTCCAGATATGCCTCAAAAGCTGTACTGGACAATCTGATGAACAATGGGACAAAAACAAGCCCCCTCAAATTTCTTCCCCAGCAAAGCCAGCTGCCAGGCAGAAAGTACCAGCTAAGCACCACTTCTTCTGCTCCTGGGGAGGACCACCCCTATCTTGACCCTTTGGTCTCCTTTCCACACATCACGGCTCAAGGGATGGACATGTTCTTGGAAATGTCACAGCAGTTTCTCTTATCATGGCAGTCTAAAGATAAAGAAAAGGCAAAATCCAGAGTGCGTCTGTTAATCTAAGGACTTGCAGGAAAAAATATGCTAGAGTTTTTGCAAGGGTCACTGCAAAACTCTTCATGTTGTGAGAGAGAGATTCACAGAAAAAAAAAATAGACACCTGCAGTAAGAAATAGAAGGCACATAGGGTAGAAATCAAATAAAATTATAAATAAGAAGTTAAGTTTTCCATGGAAATGATAAGGGTAACAAAGGGCTAGAACAAACTAGCAGGGCAAACACAAATTTCTTACACAAACACTGAAAGACAAAAATGCAAATCCTAAAGAGAATATAGCCTTATTATTAATCATGTGTTTGTTCTGGTCTTGTCAGCATGCAGGTCAAACCAACTCAATGTAACAGTGCAGTGGCATCCAGCCACTCCTTTGTGCAAGAGCTTCCATTGCTGCTCAAATTGTTGGGTGTAAACTTGTATGAGAAATGGGGAGAGATTAATATTACTAAATAATGTCCGTGGCAAATAAAAAGATATGTAGCACTGAGGAGACCATTAAATCCAGTGCAGAATCTGTTATATTTTACTTCTAATTTGAAAAAAAAATGTGAAAAATTTGCAAGGAGTCAACAGGACCAATTGGTAAGAAACTTTATGTAAGACTATTTTCTGCCCGTATGGACTGACACGGTTCCATGGATTTCTATGAGGTTTTGGCAATGTATATCTAAAAGCATTTTTTAATATAGTTGTGTATATTGGCTTTTCAGAAGTCAAAAGAGGTTATGATGAGGCTATACTGACTTCGCAATGATCTCTCAGAGAAAAAGCATCATGACTATGCAAGAGTAGGTGTTGAACAACAGGCATGGCAAAACGACCTAATGGCTCTTTTCTATCATCTGTTGTGGTATGAACCTCTTAGCAAACGCCTTGATGCTGCCAGGACCAAAGCAAAACAAAACCTTTGATTTTTTGAGAACATCAAACTATCTTTCACTGAATGCAAGCACAAAGTAATGAACAAAGATAGACAAAGGAACACAAATACAGTGAGATAAACTTTTAGCAGGGCTCAAATACTTTTCCTGTTGCGTTCATAAATCAGGACATGATAAAACCACAGGGGCCAGGAGAGGCACAACCATTCCTATGAGTGTTGCACTACTCACTCCCAAAATCTGGTGAATATAGCAGCAAGTTTGTGCTAGGATCATTTGTAACTACAAACCACTGTGCAATCCACCAGCTGCCACTGATTCACAGAGACGGGGAACGGGAGCACAGCTGTAGAGCTTGGAAGAGCCCTTATGTCATGTGATACCTTGTTACTGAGCTACAAATATAAGAAGGAGTGAGGATAAGCACTGTAGGTTGGCTGGGTAAGAGTTCAAGTTCATTCCTGCATTTAGGTCCTCATCAGTGACTCTGTATCTGTATTTCACTGTGGCATTTTATATACAGCGTGTGAAGTCAGACCTTTTAGGAAGCCTACAAATGGGTGACTCTCAGGTGCAGAATACTGATTCAAACAGTGTTTGTTATCAAGTTAAACTTTTCCCAGTTTAGGGGTTCTGGATTTCCTTAGAGCCCCCTGGGGTCTATGTAAATCTCAATGGTTTGAACATTCCCAAATTTAAAAGCTGTTCAGAGGAGAGGGTTTGGTTTGAGACAATCTCCAGCAGACACCTACAAGGAGCATGCGTGGTTTCTTTTACATGCTGGGAAAGCAGAAAATTAAAAAGTAAGGACAATAGGCTTCCAAAAGACCACTTATATGTCATAAGGACAGATCAAGGAGCCAATAAAATGGGAATGAAAAAGGATGGCAGGGCCAGTTATGTGAAAATGGGTATTGTTCACGCTGTTGTCAGTTACTTTTCAAGGTAGTCACCCTTGTAATCCATACCATGTGGCAAAATGGAATAGAGATGAAGAGTCAAGGGCGTACTTGGACACTAATAGCGATGTCTAGACATAGGTCAAAACCAGTTCAAGGACAGGACGGCACAACACAGATCCTAACTGAGAATACAGAGACAGACAGGTTGGGGTGCAGAGCATCTGACTGTTTCAATGTGAGCTTCTCACTCTTCATGACACTGAAGAGTAATAAGATTCTGTATGCATGCATTTTCATGCATGTCTGTGTGCATGTGGGTGAGCACTGCATGACAGAATGACTGAGAAGGGGATAAAGTAAGAAACTCATTATGCATATGTCCATCTCGGTGCATAAATGTGAGCTGAGTGCATTCAAATGGGTACATTCATGTATTTGGGAAGGGCTATTAAAGAAGCCTCCAAGATTTCAGCATTTAGATTCAGGGAGTGGATGTATCTGCCATAAGGCAAAGTTGGAACAGCTTCACAGAAATGAATGAAGGGGTCTAAGAACTGCATAGGTTAAAAGGGCATTAAAAACCCAACCCTTCATGGTTCAAGTTAGCCTTAGGAATCACACCAGAACAGATCTTTTGGGGACATCTCAAAGCAGCAGCTACCTGCAAGACAGCATGAGGTGTGAACAATTTATAGGCTAACTTCCAATCTTTCTGAGGCTATTTCCTTTGCCAGCATCTGAGTGGGGGAGTGAGGGTTAACCCTTGAACATAGCTATAGCAGGCAAACCTTTCTAAACCAGTTTATCCCAACTCCAATATCTACACAATGCTCAGTGCCCGTGAGATGCAAACATCAGGTTTATGATTAACTGTGTTAAAATTCCACGGAACTGCAAGTACTTTTATTTGTTTGCACAATGAAATTGAAACAATGCACCCTTTCCTTACTATACTTTCACTTTGCTAGCAGTTAAAATGAAATCTTTCAGTAGAAATATGTGTCATATCCTTGTATGTTCCAAGAGTTTCCTTCACATCCCTTAGCTGGACATACCAGTACACTGTCTGCAAGGGAATATGCATATTCAATGCATGTGTAACCAGAGCAAATATTGTTCTACTGGAGATGGACGATAGACTAGGAAAATATTTCACACTAACCTCAGAGAAAGTCAGCTGGTTCCCACTACAAAACTTGCACTGTGGAGTGCTTTTGCTAAGCAGGACATAAATGGGACTTCAGAGGCCTGGGTTATTTCTGGGTTCTGCCACAGCCTTGCAGCGATTTGTCTCTCTAGGTCTCTCTAGTATATGTCGCCAATGAGCCAACTCTCCTCGAAATAACGTAACAATATAAAGATGAATGCATTCCTGTTTGTGAGACATTCCAATTTTCAGTGGATACGTCTAGATATGAAAACTCTTCAGAGTTAAGTAGGGACCCCATAAATGAAGGTCTTGCATATACCAGACTATTGTACTAGGGCTTATCATGCTAATTAAACTTTAAGAGCACAGGAGTTCAGTCTTTGTCCTTAGAGTTCTGCTACTCTAGTCTTTGAGATGGGCCGTCCATGTCTGATAGCTTTAATATTATCCAGATGCCTTCTACTCTGCAAAGATTTCATTTTTCTAATCCTTACATCTGGCACGTTGTTCCCAGCTGAAAGTACATGTATATCCTTTTTGCCAGGAGAAGGGGCCAGTTTTATTCAGCTATGTAGTTGTTTGATCAGTGAGCATTGAAGAGCTGCATTTGCCGTTTACCGATCTGGCTGTTAAATCATGCAAAGTGACCGTGTGAACAGTATCACAGGTGCTGCAGTGAAGTGCACTGGCATGAAGCTGGCAATTCTTCACCCCTGTACAGGATTCCTATGCAACATTCCATTACTCAGAATTAATTACTTGATTTATTTAGAAAGAAAAACCTTCTTCCAGGTTTCTCCCATGCCCTTGCTGGAATGGCTTTTAGCAGCTGGTATGGTGCATCTGTGGGAGGAAAGAATGAGAAAAATTGTAGTGACTTTACTAGGACTCATTCTGTGGCTTGCAAACTAGACTCAGTGACCCACAGCAACACAGCCCTGAATTTCAAAGGTGTGAATCTCTCTGTGAGCTGCTCCCCATTCTTCTAGTAAGCCAGCAAAAGCCTTGGTGCTGGTTTTGTGATCTTCAGGTCATCGCATCGCTGGTCTCATGCCTTGCAGGCAATCCTTCTACTTACATGCAGTTTCCACAGAAGAACTCTATGAGCTTATTTGGTATGAAAGTAATTCTATTTAAGTGCCAGGACATATTAACAGGCAGCAATGCCTGCTGTGATCACCCTAGTAGTGGGAGTCAATCATCCCAAAAGAGTGAAGTGAGCTGAGGATTCAGCAGACAGGTGGCTTTACCATGCACCTCCACACTTTGCAGAAATGCCTCTCAAGAGCGTACCTGAAAGAAGCACCTATGGAGCAGCCACATCTGGAGGAAAGAATGGACACAGTCTTTCAGTCGATTTCTGTACTAGGAGATTGCACCAATGCTACTAAAATGAATTGGCTATTCCATCATCACTGCCAATTACATAACTTAGTTGTTGGTCTTGATGATCTAATCTAAATGGTGACTGGCACAACATGCACATGTCTGAGCATTCTTGGGTATGTACAAGTGCACAAATAGCATGTTTTTGGATCACAAGACAGCTACACAGGAAAGCAGGTTAATATGCCAAGGACTTACAAAAGAAGAAAACCAGAGGAGAAGAAAAGGGAGGAGAAAAAAAATGGGGAAAGTGAGGGGAAAGAGGAGTTTCAACTTATGGACAGTATAAAAAATGATACAGTCACTTTCTACATTTCTTTTCTTCACAGTATGCTTGGATGTATCTGTTTTGTAGGATAATTCAGGTTGGAAGGGACCTCAGGAGGTTTTTAGTTAACCTCCTGCTGAAACCGCAGTCAGATAAGTGATCAGACCAAATTGCTATAGGATTTGGGGTTTATTTGTGTTTCTAAATCAGTTCCTTGATCAATCAGGTGTATTCCATGAATTGAAACTACTATTATAATTGCCACTGTAACTAGTCTATCATCTAGACTAGTTTTAAGTGTTCCGAAGGATGGTATTTGCACCTTTCCCTTTAAAAACTAGTCAGTGATTCACCACATTCTGGCAAGAAGATTATCATAGTCATCTGGCTCAGTTTTGCCCTGCTCATGTTCAGCCACATGCTCCAGTTACAATCCACTGTAATGTTCCTCTTGCCATGTCACTTCAGCTTCTAAACTGTACATCATATCCTTTTTCACATCTCCAATAATGCTATATATAGAGGCACTGAGGCACCGTGAACTCCAGTGCCCATAAGGGTACAAGTTAAAAGAAAGCAGCCACCTGTTCATGTCCAGTTGTGTATAGCAAAAAAATAACAGAAGCAAATTCCTCTGAAAATGATGGTTAATTATACGTGAGTATCCAACCGTTGCTAAATATTACCTTCAGCACTTTTCTCCATGTAGCATAGTTGCACAGACTGAGCTCCATTCCCAGCACCAGCTCTCATCCCTAGAAAATCAATGGCAGTCAAGGCAGGTAAGCCATGATACGTTCATGCATGAATTAATCACTCATTGAAACATACAACGAACAAGAAATGACACTAGGACTTGCAGGCATATCAGCAGTCTTACCATTCCAATCATTCATTATCTCAACACCGCAATGTACGAATTTAATGTGAGTTTCTAATGACAGAATTCTTCAAGAAATGTATTTTGTTTACTGTAATAAGAAACACAGGATGTATGTCTCAGCATCCTAGCATAAAATATTTGGTATGCAAGTTCTAAGTCAGGAACATAATATTCCTGTTTTCTGAAACTGAAAAATAATAACTATTACTATTATTAAAATAATGAAAAAAATGGAGGGAGGGGGAAGATACAGACTGGAAATCATCTACTAGGCACCATTTGGTATCTGTTAATATTCTTTCAGATTCAAAGTGAAAACCACAATCTGTGTATAAAACAAAGACCACATTTTAAAATCACCATCCAGATCAGATTTCACTAATTTAGAATTGAGAATGAATATTAATATATATATATTATATACATATAACATTTTGACTGAAATTGGTCCAAATAAAAGTGGCCGTTTGCAATATTCAGAAGTGAATGAAAGCTTTAAACTGCACCATGTTCTTGTGTAGAGATCATAGAGCTGATAGGAAGATTAAAACTGATAGAAAGTTTTCCAAGAGGAAATTATTTGCTGTTCACCTCTGACAGAGTGCACTCTAATGCCCAGGCTAGCAGATCCAAGAATTCAACATCATTGTTTTTTTAAATGCCCTTTTAACATCAAATCTTATTCACAGTCATCGGTTTTGTGTCTTGATCAACTGGGAGCAGAGGAAGAAGTCTGAAGTGTATAGTAATGCTCTGATGATACTCTGTTCAGCCCTGATGTTGGCTGAACTCTTAAGCACTGCATTTTCATATTTAGAACCAGCTCTTCCTAACTAATATACAGTGGTGTCACTACAAATAGCTACATCACCTGGTATTTTTCAAATTCTTTCAGTTGCAAATTTTATAGACAGATAAATCCTTTGGACAGAGCTGTGAAAATAACAAATCTCTTATAAGAAAGGACAATAAATCATGACTCTGGTGACTCACTCCCTGCATAGAGGATGGAAAATGAAAGGGTAAGTCCTTGAATAAGAACTGAGTGAGACCTGAGTGAGACCAGTTACTGAGATAATTAGCCGATGAATGTAAGATGAAAGCTAAAGTCTTTTCATTTATACATTAATGAACCAGAAGATCAAAGGACTTGGCTAGGCCTATAACCACTACTGCAACATTGGCTTACTATGCAATAATGAACTCATTATTAGCTGCTTTCATAAATTACCTGTGGTAGACTATTTTATTTTTAATACTGTACATAAAGCACAAAAACAACTACAATGTTATTTTAGAATATTTTAGTTCTTAAACATACACTTTTGCATAATAAGTGTGTTCATCTTTTCAGCTGATTGCTGATACCAGCTCTGTTCTTCCCTTGGAAACTTCCTGACAGGTGGCAAACCTCTTCATATTTTGTGGAAGAAAGAGGAAAACAGCGACCGAAAGTCCAAAGTGAACTTCAAGTGAGGAAAAATCTGAAAATCTGCCTCAGAGGGAGGAAAAACAGATCAACATGCTAGGATTTCATAAGACCGAGGTAAGTAAACAGTCTGACACTTAACCTCACCCCATCATTTTGTGCCCGTATATTTCTGCCTTTTATCATATTAGGGACAGATATGCCTGGACCCATGATCGCAAAGTTGGAGTTTAGCTTGGATGATTGTGTGTTTAAGGCTCTGGGGTTAATCTTAGGATATCTGGAGTGTATGTCTCTTTCTACCATAGACTTTCTGCAAGACTGTAGGCAGGTAATACGATACCCGTTTTTCATGTCCAGACCTGTAGAACATTATATCATTTTCTACAGATGCTGGGACAATAATTGTACAAGTGTTCACAATCTATATTTGAGAAGAGCTTATAAACACACCTCTGATTGAAACTTTCAGATAAAATCCCAGCAGTTCACGAAGGAAGTAGTGAATCAACAGTAACACCTGATATGGAGAAAAGCTTTGTCACAAATGGCACAAATGGAAAAGTTATTAGGTAGGCATATTAGCATACGCCATCTTTTAAAGAGCATAGGAAAGAAAGCTATTTTACCTGTTGGCAAAATTTCTGATGCAAAGAAGATACATTCACATTTATGACCCACTCAGAACATCTGATACCACTAGTGAGAAGTTTAAGCTTAGGGAATTGAGTCATCAGTTGCTACAGCAACACAAAGCAATTATTCACTGCTCTGGGACACAGGGTAAACCCAACACATTGATTTCCCCTTCCCCCCCTAAATTTTTTACTTAATGATTTACCTTCAAGATGATGACCAGGTGATTCACAGCTCAGATAAAAATAAGGAGGAGTGAAATCCCCACATTGAACAGTTTATTCAGAAACTGCTTTTTGCCTGGAAATTATCCACAAGCTAACATTTTTCCATGTGCTTCATTATTTTGAACTGCTCTGCAAACTTTTGCCAACCCCCACAGTTCTCACCAAGTACTCACCAAAGCTTTTGTTACCAGCATGACTATTCACAATGTCTTATTCATTCTGCGACCTCGGTAACATGCTATGGTTGTTTTTCTCCCTAACTGGATGACTTGAGAACCCACAAAGCTCCAAGATGACTGCAGGAACACTTCCACTGAAAATACTCCTGCGTGTCAGAGCATGTCTTGCAGAGGTGCAGCTAGATGAATGTTTATGGCTTGTCCCTATTTCACAAACACTATAGTAAACAAAATGTCAGGCCAAACGCGAAGACCAGCATGTACAGTCCAGGGCTGTTATTAAAACCTTCATTCCCAAAGCTCTTTGAATCACTCTTCTAAGTTCCCTTGAGAAAGACACAGAGAGAGAGCAAGAGAGCGACTCATCATCACTTTGCAAATATGTAGGACCTATACAGTACAGTTTTGTTGGCCCTTCTCATGCCCTAGAGAGAAAAAGGGATGTGGCTGAGAGAGTTCAACCAGATGCATTTCCCCAGGAAATATTCAGTCTCCGAAAAGGCTGCATCAGCCACAGGATCTACGGTGTCTCAGTAGATGCCAAGGGCACTGTCATTGCCAGTGCTGCAGAGTGCCTCAGACTCCTCATTCCACTCTTTAAAATCTTTCCTGAGGACTTTAGTGGTGGATGAGAACTTGACCTAGACATCGAGTTCTTTTCGGTAATTAAACAGAGTGTTTACCATAGTGTCTATGGAGGGAAATAAAAGGAAAAAGGAAAAAAAAAAGAGCCCTCTAACATCCAGCACCCAAATCTGAATGCAGAGGGCAAAGTCAGAAGACATGTGCCGTCAACTTCAAGGACAACAGGTAGTGCTAGCCCGGCAATCGATATCACAACTCCATGCCAGCAGCAGTGCCCATCGGAGCTGCGTAGCTGGAGGCTTTGTGGAAGGTACATTCTTGCTTTGTCACTTCAGGTCTGATAAGCTCTGAATCACAGCACTTCCTTAGTGACGTTTGGGAGGCAGAGTCCACTCCTTCCTCAGAGAGTTCCGCTTCACCTCGCCTGAGCACTAGCTTTTGTAGCCTGTTAATTTCACGGTTGAGATAGAACTGAGACGTTAGATCAACCTACCACTCTCTTTGTCTGTGCGAGACAATCTTCTTCATTATATTACTTCAGCCTGTCACTCAGTAAAAGCATTTTCTCTTGGTAACTTTTGTCCACTAAGTATCGCTAGTGCTACTGTTAAAAATCAGGAGTCCAAACAGACTGTACCAGGCCTGGTAATGGAGCTACCCTTCCACTGCCCCTAGCTGGCTGGTGTACAGGGAAGCAGGCTCTCTAGACCGATCTCTAAAATTTACATTACCTTTTCTTTTGCCTGTTCATGCCTGAGATTGGTAACGAGAAAGCTATTCATTCCTGTGGTCTCAATACAAAGCATTATATCAGCTCACTAGCATTTTGAGTGCTAGCTTATCTCTATCCACTTGTAATTAAAATATCTAACAAAAGGCAGCACAATTCAAAATGCGCACCTGTCTTGACAGAAAAACACTTTCTTTTGTATTAACTCTTCTGCATGCATACTGTACAATTTGCATTTCTGCGTCATGAGCAAGTATTTACTGCATCCGTATTGTCCCATCCTCATCAGAATTGTCACTATTTCGAAATCAATTTTCACACTTCGGCGTAGTGTTGGGTCATCTGGCAAAAATCATTCTGAGAGACAGGTGAATCAAACAGCTCTGAATGGGAAAGAAGGGAACTATTTAACCACAAATACTCTGAATTTTTTTATCCTGGGTAGTGGGTGAGATGAGAGCTTAAATTCTTCCAAAAATATTCCTTGTCTCATATATGCATCCCTACAGTTAAGGTAGCTGGAGAGTGAAGGTGAGAAGCCCACTCGTATCATTTGGTTCTAAAATGAGGGCAAACTTCTAGGTAGGGAAAGACCAAACTGAAACAGACTTTCCAATCCTGCTAACAAGCATTTCTGTTTGTCGTCATTAATCCTTGAAATATTTGACACAAACACATGCAATGTCTCTAATACTATAATCTCAACCATGGAAGTATATTTTTGCCCCTTTTTGCTTAAAAGTGGATCTATCCACGAAGACTATGCCATCTAGGTATTTGAATAAGCAGGATGTACAGACCTCACAATAGATAACAAGATGTGATGTGTCACTAAAACATCAAGGAAAATGAAACTCAGGACAGCTCTCAAAGTCCATGCAACTGGTTACCATTTCTGCACTGTTTGTGAAGAAGCTATTTGTAGGAATCAACTGCTTGTCACTGAGGGAAATGTAATGCTTTTTGCTGTTTAGCTAAATTAAATATCCACAATGGCAAGACGACAAACAGCTCATGAAAAAACATGAAGTCTGAAAAAAAATAGAAAATTGAAGTTATTCACAGTTAAAAAAATTTTTCCACTAAAGATGGAAAAAAAAGGAAGGAGTAAAATAGAATTTTAGTTCAGCTTTCCAGCAAAAGTTCTAACTGTTTTTAAGCTAGAACTTCACCTATGAATGCAAGGACCTATGTGAAGTAGCAGCCTCCAACAGGCGGGGATAGGACTCAACCGTTACAAGTCTTAGGTTTGTTACAGTCATCTAGTCTCACCAAGTTTTTCTTTAATAATTTTTTTTCCCTTTTATAGTCTGCTGTTGTTAGAGAGTCCCTGAAATACATTATAAAGTTGCAAGCTAAAGCCCAGGCATACCTATTCAACATTGACTCACTTTGTGCCTTGGGCAAGTGTCTGTCTTATTTCATGAAGAGGTGAACGGGGGAGTGGGAAGTCTCAGTCTCATAAAATACTTTAAGAACTTCCTGTGAAAAGGCCTAGCTCCATAACTACAGTCTCTTACCCGCCTCTTTCCTAGCCCAGCAACGTCATCAGAACAAAGCACAAAAGTCACACAGAAAAGCAACTACAGAAAAGGGTGGGGACTGACAGCAGGCTAAATGTATGGAGAGGGAGAAAGAAATACAGGAAAAACCTTATCGCAAAATATATGTTTAGTTATTTTAGAAGTTTTCTTAAAAACACATCCATGGAAAAGGCAAAGATGAAGGCTATGGAGATCTGTGAGCAGGTTGAGGATGCTGACAGCTGAAGGACAGGGCTGTAGCTGTCTCTGTAGCCCGCACTAAGCAGCCGGTGGCTAGAGACTTGTCAAGTCCCAGGAAAGTTACCTGTGGATCAGTGCCTTTACTGTTCTGAGTGGTGTCACTCCACACATCTACAATGACAGGGAACATGTCATGGGACACTGTGTTAAGTTTTTATACTGTTCAGAGCTTTTAGTAGAGGTAATGAAGCCTTTACAACATCCTTCTCTGGCTGTCTTCCTGGTACTAGATAAAAGTAGAAGTTGCAAGAGCTCTTTGGTTAGCTGCTCCGGGTGAGACAAAGTGCCTTGGCTCTGGCCGATGCAAGATCAGAGCTTGCCCTCAGCAGAGAGCAGACAGCCTGGTGTCAAGCCGAGTGCAGAAAGTGTCCTGGAAATCACAGGACGTAGACGCTGTAAGATCAGATTTGTTTCCTGCTTGACTCAGCCTTTGTTTTTAACCTGGCATGTCATCCACTTGTTTACAATGATACAGACCTAGTCTGGAGAAACCAATACACGATTTCCAAAGAACTAATGCATTCCATGCTTGATTAATACATCCTTGACCTCTAAGAGTCACGCTGGTGTGTGGAACTGCACAGAGGAGACCTCGTTTCTTTGTTTGCTTATCTCAGATAGTGCCATCAAGGTGAATATGTATGGTGGTAACAAAGCATTGGGATGTATTGACGCAATGTGATTGGACTCAGTTGCAATATCACAGTTTTGCAATGAAGCATGAGGTTATGAAGAACAAAACAGACTCCAAACATCTTGTAAAGCGGTCATGCAAAACTGCCGGTCAGATCTGCGAAAGCAGAGCTGATGAAAGACGGTCACCCAGTGCAATGCACCCAGGTAGACAGTGCAAGTAGAGACAGACAAGGAGATGCTGAGGGCTAATAGTTATTAATTGATTGGAATGGAACAGTAACTACTTCAGGACAAAGGGAAGAGCACCATCTGGTGGAGAACAAGACAAAATTAAAAGTAGTGATTCTCCTGATCTTTTTTTTGTCATCACTTTGCAAAGAATGAAGGAGTTACTACAGCTTTTAACTCACCTTGCACAACTTGGCAACCCCTGACTTACTCTTCAAAGAAGATCAGATCTGTCTCGACATATGTAATCTGTGCAACTCACCACATAAGATAAAAATGGGTCTGTGAGTCTGGAGAAACCTAGAGTTTAAGGATGGTTTTGATTTAATTTCTTGAGCAGAATCAGATCCAGATATGATATGCCTTCAAAAAAAAAATTCAGGGTTTTATTTAAATTCTAAAAATTCAAATTATCCAGATCCAACCTGTTGCAATTCTGTACCAGTCCATACACATTTAGTGTTTTCTCTGAAAAAAGCACCCGTGAGATTCTGTCTTCATACCATTTTAAGCATTCCTCTTCTCTCCAGTTGGAGGAGTCCCCAATCTCCATTTGTTAAAACACTGAACTTCTTGAAAAGGGGTGAGTCAGGAGGAACAAGAGTGAGACCAAGAAATTTTGGTTGCCTGTGGATTTGGGCCTTCTGGCACAGTTCTCAAAACCCATGGAGGCTGTGCCTGAAAGATTCCCACAGCAGGACTGTTAACAAGAGACGTGTCTCGTGTGGATTCTCTCCTGTCTAGGAGGTGTTGCAGCACTTCCTAGATGTTGTCTTTTACCAATGGACCTGAAGGGTCTCCTCTTTTTCCTCTCCTGACCATTTCCATTGAACCTGTGGTGTTCCTGGGACTGCTACTCATGTGTCAAACATAGTTAAAACTAGCCCATAGCTTCAAAAGACACAAGGAGGCAGACATGAAAGAGGCACATGAATTTGCACATGCACAAGATTTCTTAGGAAACAGGACTGCAAAGACAAGTCAAATGTGAGCCATTAGCTCATCTGCTTGTTTTGCAATGAATGGATCTCAGACCAGTGATTGCAGAGTATTTCTGCAACAACCATATGACAACAGAAAGATGAACTGTCTTAGCCTCTTTGCTACAGAAGTAATTCATCAGAATTCAGAAGAATTAAATGCCACATTCTGCAGAATTAAACTGATGAGTTGCAATTCAGGTCAATTCCAATGATTCTGTAATCTGGAAAAGATAAAGCATCTAGCAGTAGTTTCAGAGTTTAATACTGAGTCAGTAAACACCTCTTAGTGTTTCTACAGTGGGGAAGATCCAAGCAACACCTGACAAGAAACTCCAAAATCAGCAGCTTTGAGAGTTTCATTAGCAGCAGACTGTGCCAAGTCTTTGTTTCCTCAAACGGGGTCACAGTTTCTTTTCCTTACTTTGATTTTAACAGCATTTAGCTGCCTTGCACTAATGGAGCATCTAAGAAGTTGAGTACAGTATTGTGTAATTTAGTGACAGATGACTGTCAGGTTTGTGTAAAGTGGTTGGTTCCAATCTATTTTACTTTTGCTTGCCTGCCTAAAGTGTCAGGGAGAGAACAGATGACAGCTACGGATCCCATAACCCTTGCGCAGGAGTTGCAGGGAGAGGGTTAATTCTTGTGGTGGTTTAATGCCAGCCAGCAACTAAGCACCACATGATAGGTTACTCAGTCCCCCCATTTGGGATGGGGAGAGAATCAGAAGGGTAGAAGTGAGAAAACTCATGGGCTGAGACAAGACAGTTCAACAGGTAAAGCAAAAGCTGTGCACACAAGCAAAGCAAAAATAAGGAACTGATTTACTATTTCCCATCAACAGGCAGGTGTTCACCCATCTCCAGGAGAGCAGGGCTCCATCACATGTAACAGTTACTTGGGAAGACAAATGCCACCACTCCGAACGCCCCCTCCTCTCTCCTTCTTTTCCCAGCTTTATATGATGAGCATGACGCCATCTGGCATGGAATATCCCTCTGGTCATCTGTCCCGGCCATGTCCCTCACAGCTTCTTGTGCACCCCCAGGCTAGTCGTTGGCAGGGTGGTGTGAGAAGCAGAAAAGGCCTTGACTGTGTGTAAGCACTGCTCAGCAATAACTAAAACACCACTGTGTTATCATCAACACTGTTTCCAGCACAAATCCTAAACACAGCCCCATACCAGCTGGTATGAAGGAAACGAACAGTATCCCAGCCAAAACTAACACAATGCTCTTTCAGGAATAATTCAGAGTCACTTAGAAAATATATAGTCAAATACAGAGTTTATGATGCTTGTCTTTGATAAAAGGGCTGCTGCTGCTACTCACTATTGAATTTGTTGATAACCTTTAACAATATCCAACACTGGATATACAATATCAAATCTATTTGTAGTTACAGTCACCAAAATGGCATTGACAAATAAATACATGTTTGTCCAAGCTACCTATCTCACTGTCTCACCTTTGCTGTTTACCATGTTGGGAACCCCTTACACAACAGCAGGAATTGCACAAGCAAACAAGCATCTGTGTGTTTCACAGTTCTTACAATAGACATCTGCATTCTTTTAAAATCTACCCTCTAATTACTTTTGCACCTGTGTATTCCCTCACTAACAAATCCAGACCTCTGCTTTTTTTTAACTGGCAAATCACAATTCAATGGATAGCGTATTCTCTTGACTCAAGTACAATCCTGGACATTTTTTGCTGTAAGAAACTGTGTATCCATCCTGCTGCTGTCACGTAGCTTCACCTGCTTGCTCCAAGTAGAGTTCCTCACTGTCTGATTTGACCAAGAATGCCATTTCAAATAATAGTCTCTTGAAGTGGAGATATTTTCACAAAATATTTCCATTTTTGACAGAATGGAATTTTCTGGTGGAAAAAAAAAGCTGCCCTGGCAGATTCCTGACCAATATTGCATGCTAGTACTTATCAGAAAATGTAATGACTAGTATCTAAAAAAAGATCTCCTAACCTTTGCTTAGGGACTTGGATCTTGCTTCTCAAGCAGCAGCCACAAAGAGGGGGGTTGTGAGCCCATGAGCTGCATTCCTCACTGACAGCTCCTACCTGCTTGGGAAGGCAGTATACAACTGCTCACACAGCCTTCGCTACATCTGCCAAGCAGCAACTGAATATTCTAAGGAGAAATTTCCAGGAGGAGTAGTGAATTCAGACCTGGAGCCAATGCTAAAAGAAGTAAGAATTTGTCTCACTGGCTGGTCCTATTTTATCAGTCCAGCCTGCGCCCTGTTTCAGCCTGGGACCCATGCCTGCCTGAGTACATTTAATATAGTTATCCTGCTCCTTTACATAGCATTATGGATTCCAGACATGCATGTGTCCTTCCTGAGTCTTTCTCTTTTTTTCCTGTATTTTGGGCTTTTTTTAAGGAAGTAGGCTTTCAACAAGCAACCAACTTTATCCACCCTGCAGTCAAACAAGAAGGATTCATAAGTTAAAGATAACTACATTTTAGTTTAAAACTACAAAGACTGTGAGATTTGTATGTAACAATGTTATGGTCTGGGTGAGTACAGACTACTTTCCAATGATGTGCTTTATTGAAAATTCTCTGCCTGAAGTGAGTCTGAGGTTTCTCAGTGCCACAAGACTTAGAATTACTTCCTTGATCATACTGTTTTTATTCTGTTTATTTGGTTTTGTGTTTTTTTTCCAAATGAGATAACAAGAGGGAAGGTTGCAAATTGACTCTATATATCTCATGTAAAGCTACTGGAGACAGTCAGTTGATGCCATTTGTAGCTGATTGATTAAGAAGCGTAACAAGTTTTGGATCAGCATTCCATTTTGTGAAGGACTTCAAAGCCTTGGCATATATATAAATTGTGGATAGAATTTTAATGGAAGTATATTCAAACTTCTGGAGCACTAGAACACTTAACAACATCCCAAATGAGCAGAAAGGAGCCTCTGTCATTGATATTTCTTATCCATATTTTATCCCTACTCTGTAGGTGATTCTAAACAGGACTTGTGAGCAAACTGTATTATCCAAACCTGTGTTCTGCTGAGGCTTTTCAACATATTGTCCTCTATAAAATTATAGGTTATGGATGGTCATTGTATTCATTTCAAGAATAGTATTACAATGACAGATGAACACTTAGATGCTACCTACCTTTCTATATTTAATCACTCAAGTATCTTAAAGGATTTGATTTATCTTAATGGGAATCACGCTCTAAAATTTACCTCATCGGGTGCCTAGGTGAATGAGGACTGCAGTCAGCTTAAGAACTAAGGACTTCTTCCAGGCACAATATACAAATAAAGTGACCGTTCCTGTTTGAAAACTGAAATGCCTATTAAAAATCCATAAGATGCTAGAGATTCCTTCCAAAAAAAGGTAATGTTCACAGGTTTACATGAAAAAAAAGAAATAGCACAAAGAATAATGTGAACTACTGACTAAAAATCAAGCAAGAAAGAAGAGCGGTCCTTGTGGCTGTAAAGCTTACATTGTTGGTCATTGCAAAAGCAGTATCTGATAACAGTTGTATCCCACTCTTATAAGCTGTGTCTAATCTATAGGACAGATACGGCTGTTCTAATGCAGACTCTGAGACATCCCAAAGGAAAAATGAAAGCTTTGAAAATACCACTGCAAACCGCAACAGCTAAAGTGAACAAAGACATGTTCCTTGCTTTCTAGGTGTTTGGCAGATGTGCAGGACAGCAGTTCCCCTTTGTTCCCCACCTCTGCCCTCCCAGGGCACCTCACTTGCAGCTCTTTCCTCACAGAAGTGTATGGAGACATATTACAAGCAAATGTTCTCAAAGCATGACAACTGATTACTATCTGACTTTTCCTTGGTACAGCCCAAGCATGTTAAGACCTGACAGTATTTCAATGTTGTAAAAGGAATTGGAAGTGCAGGAACAACATGCCTGCTAAACTTCTTCGCTAGAAGTTGGTTTGGGAGAGATCTGTAAGACAGCGTAACGGAAAATTAGCAAGAGTGGTAATAGGAGATGTATAGCATGTCGTAATCTTAGCTGAGGTGAATATAAAAAGAAAAACATAGCAATGGTTGCAAAAACTAACATTCTATTTGTTAGTGCCAAGTTCAGCTCCCTGGCATCTTGGCTGATGTTTTACTGTCTTTTATCTATTCAGAAAAGGGGACAGGAACTAGTTAAATGTGTGAAGTTGAAATGTATATACTAAAGCTTGTTAAATCTCCATTTCAGTGGTCTCATGTAGCCTTGAATCACTGTAGTTTGATCCTCAAGAGTAAGATGATGATATTTAACTTTCCTTTTAGTAAGGATAATTAATCCTTGCCTAGTTTTCAATCTGTCTTCCATCAAATTTTTGCAGAGCTGTAGTCATATAGTCTTGCAGTCTGATCCCTTCAGGGCTCTTACACAAGGCGAGGTCAAATACGATAATAGATTGGACATGAGATGGCCAAAAGTGTGATTGTTGTGGGCAGGCATTGACCCAGCAGGTGGAACAACTGTGTCCCAGTACCATAGCATGACAACAGAGGATGCTCTCATTTGTTTGTGTGAATGAAAAACTTGCATTGTTTGTAATGGTTACAGTTTGATTAACACTTTTTACAGGAATGAAGATGCTCCTGGTATTCTGGCCACCTTGCAGCCTGGATCCACACTGTCAGAAAAAGAATGGTAATGGGCTGCTTAGGGAAGCTGAGGGACCTTCTCCACTGGTGGTTTTTTCAAAGAGATTGAACGAAGAATTCTCAGGTGTTACCTAGATGCTGATTCTGCCTCAAAACCAAAGGATGGAATGGGTCAGTGATTCCCAGAATTTATAGGTAGGTTTTGCTATGTGTGCTATTACTTTTTCCTCTGTCTTCTCATTTCTACACTCATAAGCTTTTATACCTATCCTCCACAAACAAGGTTCCTTTACTTGTCTTCTTTACTCTTGACCAGAAACATAGTTGCCAGGGTCCACTTACAATGCTGATGTGCCTTATTAATGAGGAATTAACGAGGAACTCCTGAACTAAGGTAAGGACTGGCTCCATTGCTGCTTTTGCAAAATCCTGAGCAGCACCACAGTGATAATCTCTCTGGGATATTTCCCTGCTTGCATCAGTGGCCTGAACGCCACTTTCCCACCTCCCCATTGTAAATTTGAGCATGTCAGCACATGTCAGCGCTTCCTCTGATCCCTTTCCTGTCATGCACGCAAAACTTTGCAGCATGCCCACTCCTGCAGACCTTCCTCCATCACTCCTCTGCATTTACATTTTTTTCACTGTGAAGGGTTAAGGATTGTTCTTTGTGCACAACAATGTGCCATTTATCTTTTAATCCTTCATGCTTAATTCCTGAAATGTCAAAAGCATTGTTTGAGCCAACAGCACTGGCAGCATTAAGCTTTCTGTTCTGCCCAAATTTCCTGAGAAACAGCAGATACCGAAATTTTCATTTCTTTCTGGAAGCCATTTAGTTTCATCTGACTGCTGTGCCAATAGCTTACGAGGTCAATTGAAGGAGAAATTCAACATAAAAAAACCCTAAAACAGGCTTAAATGACCTTTCCATATAGTGATGGACACCCACTGCGCTTCCGTACAGCACAAATTACTGCTATCCCTATCTCCAGGATTAAGCTGAAGCAAAAGGTCAAAAGTGTGCATTTCTCCAAAGAAACACATAGCAAGACAAGAAGTCAAGCACAGGCGTTCTTGTTGCTAGCTGCTTTCTGTGGTCCCTGGGATGTACTTCAAGCTGCTCTTCATTGTGTCCCAAAGCACCTGTATAGCGTACTGAGCTTCCAGACCACGGTTTGAAAGGACTTTTGAATCAACACTTTCTGCCAAGAAACTAATGTGCAATATCAACAGTATACATGCTTAGAGAGAAGAAAGTCTTCCAAGGGAAAGAGGCCTAACTATTTGACCCACTGTCCAGAAAGTCTAATTTGGGAAGAAGAACTTAGGGCTCTTTTCCTGTCTGTATCTCCAGCCAAATGTCAGTCAGGATTAGGCAACATTTTGCCCTTCTATATTGTACTACTGAAAATGACAAAAATTTTGCAGAAATTCAGCTAGTTACTTGGTTAGTCCCATTCATTTGCAACTCTCCAGGAGAGCATGGTGTCTTGCAGGATTTAATGATTCTCATAATCAAATTTTCCAGCTAAGGCTGTCATAAGTATTTCCACTCCCTGATTCTTGTGCCTCTGTCAGAGAAGTGTGAGACTACCCAAAAGTATGTTTCAAAAATCAGTTTAATAGTATCAACCAACAACTACCCAAAAGTATGTTTCAAAAATCAGTTTAATAGTATTGAAACAGAACCGTTGAGTTGAATGGAGATCTTATATTACAAACACTTCACCAGACACAGCTTATTTACTCTGATCACAGGCCCGCTGCTCCCGAGAACCACCTCTCTCAGGACATTTCCAGACAGGCATCCCTTTTATAGCCTGGTTGGATCTGACCTGTGGTCATTTATGGTCAGAAATCTAGAAGTTTTTCTCAGCTGAGGTAGGCCATTGGCTAGGACACTGCCTGTTGTCAGAGGGGTTCCACCTTTCTCTTTCCACCACTGGGAGAATGTTTGTGACCAGGTTCATGGTGTCCCAAGGGGGGACACATGGTGGTCGGCACCAAATCAGGGGTGAGAAGCGCTGGTTCTTGTCGGGGCAGGTGCACCCACCACACCCCACCCCATGACCTCAGTCATAGAATCATGGAATAGAATCATAGAATCATAAAGGCTGGAAAAGACCTCAAAGATCAGCAAGTCCAACCATCAACCCAACACCACCATGTCTGCTAATCCATGTCCTGAAGTGCCATATCTACACGTTTTTTGAACACCTCCAGGGAACATGATCCAACCCATTTCTTTGGAGTGGTGGTGCAGTCACCTCTTGCCTCCAAAGTTGAAAACGGGCACGATGTTAGTGAGTTACGATACCCAACATGGTTCACCCTTCTTCACATGTCTTTCAGACTTTTACAAAGCATCATTAGCAATCAGCCCATCAACAGTCAATCAACAATAGATGCTAGCAAACTTGTAACAAAAGCTAATATCACAGTAACAATTAACAGTAGCAATGGGTGAGCAGATGAGCGCTATTCTAGGATTCTACTGGGACACCTAGCACACGGACAGGGTTTGGGGGAGAACGTCAGTTGCATGGGTCGACTTTAGGGACACGTCAATGTTACCAGTGGGGTTTAAGGGGACATCAGTTTCAGGGGCGGGGTTTAAAGGAGCATACTTCACAGTGGACACAGATTTCATTAAGGTGCTCTTAATGCTACTTATCATAACACAACTTACAATAATCACAATTACAACTGTTACCAAAGACTGAAGGAGGCTAGCTAGCCACCCTGACAAACCAGACTTGTTAAAAACATTCCCCAACCAGCTGTTGTTTAGTGCAGCGGCAATTGCCTGAGTCCTTCGCTGCTCTCTTCATTATGTTAGTTTGGTCTCGGAATGGTGTGGATATATTTGGAATGTAAACACAGCAGTCATCTATGATCAAGTTCAGCATCCCACACACACCTTGGTCTTTTAGCAGCATTAAGTCTAGCACTGCTCGATTTTTTAATGGTCATTTTGCTGGTGTGCTGTAACTGTTCATTTAAGAGTCCCAAGCTGTCAGATGTGGAGTTGGCTAGATTTGATACTTGCAAGGGCAGGACATGAATAGCCTGTCGATAACTGACAGAAGCAGTCCCCATCCTGACTAATGACTCCAGCCACCACCCCAGTCACGTTTTTCCTCTGCCATGTTCTCCTTTTTAGCAGTTGTATCTCCCGGGGGCTGCAATCCCACCACTTGTGGGGTGTAGATTCCTCTTTGTAAATAGGGCAAAGGAAAGGTAGGACTAAGGTACAGGCCATTTCTGGAACAGTTGGATGTGGGCGGAAATACAGGGATCAAGCCCATACTAGATTGCGAGGTGCAGACACAGAGGATATTTGGTGTGAGCCTTGGATGGGAGCAAGAGGAGGGCAGTCTCCACAGGTGTTACATTTTAGGGCAGTGTGCAGGGTATAGCTGGTGTTACTACACAGGCAGCCCTCTATCAAGACTTCCTGAATGGGAAGGTATAACCGTAATAGTGGCATTTGGTCTACACTTTTGCATTGAATTTCCATCTGGCAGTCCCAAAGTGGGGTTTTTTCATTGGAGGTACCCAACCCTTCCTTCCAATCCAACTAGGTCCCCATGTGCAACCGAGGAGGCAATTCTCCCATGCTCCCCCACACCCTATTTGTTGACAAGTGTGGGGGCATTCCTTACTGTTGTTTTTGGGGTGTTTAATACACCAAGTGGTCTTCAGCAGTTCAGTGTCCTGTAGGAATGATCATCTATTTTCCATAGCCTCTGCCAGTCCTTGGCTCTCCAGACTCTGATACAGCCCACTCCCCACTGACTGGATTCCCATTGGCATATCCATTCTGTGGCACCCTTATAAGTCATGTGAGAATCAGTGTGAATTGTGAAGGCACCTTCTTCTGCTACTAATAAGAAAGCACACAACTCCCCTACCTGAGCACTACCTTAGCCCTCCTCCATCATTGACTTCCAGGTGGCAATCTCTGCTGCCGCTGCTTTGTGCTACCACTTTGGCCCCGATCAACAGGCTGACACATCAGTAAACTGCTCCCCTTGTGTGCCTGAATCTTGAGTCAGTTCAGGCGCCTGCTCAATTGGAGAAGGCTCATAATCTTCTTCATCTCAAGGCCATCAAGCAATGTAGTAATGTCTCACTTTGCTGCACTGGGCAGAAGGTATTGGGGAACACAAGGAAGTTTGGAGGGTGACAATGCGGGAGCAGTTCACAGAGTCCCTACCTGCACGGCTTCTACATCCTCACTTCTGAAACTCCACACCCTGCCACCAGGCAAACACCACTGCCTACCCACTAGCAGATCGAGCCTCAGTATATTCCCCTTATAGCGAACTAAAGCTACTGCTACGGGGCTCATTCTTATATTCTCTGGGTAACCAGAGTTGGGTCCAGGCTAGGGGACATTTCTCCGCTGCTCCTATCACTCCCACTATGTTTACGGCTTTCCGAGACACCTTGATCCACAACTAATCAGCTTGCCACTTGTTCAAAACACTAATTTGGGCCCCTGTGTCAATTAAAAATTCTAAACTTATCCACTTTGGACGTACAGGAATATATATATAGGGTTCCTTAGTGGTGGACCATTGACAAGAATTTACCATGCAAGTTGGACGGCCCAAGCTCCAAACCACAGCTTCTAGTTTTTTTAATTCATTCAATTCCCCTCGCAAAGACGGGAGAAGGTTCCACTTCCCGTCTGGGGTGGGGGCCATCCCGGCAAGGCTGGCTGATGCCTTGCCAGAGCCTTCCTCTCACTGGACACACCCACCCCATTTCACACCCATGTGTGCCTCTGTCGTGCAGTATTTTGGCCCAGATTAGCGCATGCATGGGCGGATTTTGGGCCTTTTGCTGGTTGCATTCTTTAGCCCTTTGAATCCTTTCTCTGAGGGACCGGACATGCATTTTTAAGGTGTCCGGTAGCCACCTCGTGAGAGGCCTCAGGTAGCTGGGATCCACCGCTGTGGCCATCAGTCTGCCCTGCCATCCTCTATCCTACATCGCCTGTACACAAGCTGCCCTTTGTAACCCCTCCGCCAGCTCCAACAGTCCTTTGATCCGAATAGTAACAGGCTCCCCTCGTTCTTTGGGGTCCACGTCCCCGGCCCAGTAAGCCACTCTTGATGTTATGGACTGATCACCTGCTGTTCCATCTCCCAAAATCACTCCTGGGCACCAGAATCTGCCCGCTTCTTCATCACTCAGCAGTCTTTGATGCCCTCTTGGTACAGAGACACATCACAAATACTCAGTCTGTGTCTCGTCAAGTTGTGCCAAATCTCAGTCTGGAGGTCGCTGAGTTCGGGACCTCTCCAGGGAGTTGATTGAACTGTGGCATGGGGATTTCCACCGCAGGGGCCTATATGCCTCTTGGTGTGAATGAGTGGCCATACATTTTTCTCCTCTAACTTTTCCTCCTCCTGTGAGGCTTTTTCCTCAGATTCTGGTTCTCCCTAGATGCCCGTGTGGTGATCCTCGTGGTCTGGGCCTGCAATCAGTTTTTGGATTCAGCTCCTCATGAGGCTGGATTAGTATCAAGAGAAAAGTGTAAGAGAAACTTTGTGCTGTAAAAGAGAATTTGTGTTTCTCACACAAGAACACAGAAGGAAGAGATTATTTAACTGGAACTGTGTACAGCTCTATGATTGAGAGTTGACCAACTCCCAGGCAGTGGCAAAGACATGCACAGGTGTGTAGCAATTAAGAGGTTATTTTTCTGTGCCTTTGAGATTCAAGGATTAAGAAACAGGCCTAAACACTTTTTGAAGTTTCATCTTTCATTGAATCCCTTAATCGCTCCAAGCTTGGCATGATTTCTCACTGCTTTGTTTATATTTTAATCTAATGTTTCTCACTTGAGAACTACATTGACCTTTTGTTTAAACCTGAGGCTGAGAGTGATGGTGAAGCTGGGAGTTTTGTTACAGCTTTTCCAGCTGCTTCTCACGATTTGGGGCAGGGGGGAAGGGCAGGGAGGATACAGGTGAACACTGCGTGAAGTTGTTCACATCCATTGGAGCTGATTTTAGCTTTGCAGGTTTTGTCACCAGGCCCGAATGCTCATGAGCTAACAGGCAAAGCAGTCATAGAAAACAAAGGATCTGATGCTGAAGGACGAATGCCTGAGCAAATGTCATCAATCCCTGTGAGTTAGATGACCCTTATGATTTAAATAGGTACTATTAATATAGATAAGCATTTATACAGTGCTAGAAAAGGGCCAGATTTCATGTTTCACCCATATCACCAAAGCTTGCCTTTTTGGTTCACTACAGGACCACAAGGAAGAAAACTATCTTGCATGAACAGCAAGTATGGGGAGGAGATGGAGCTCAGAACATATCAGTGATTAATAGACAAATAGTGCTCTCACACCAGTATAAGCTGTGAGTTACTGGGGCCTTGCTCTACTCATCTTCCAGAGGAGCAACAAAGCTGCCCCCTCTTACTGTCCTCCACCTGCAGATTAGCACAGTGAAGTTGGTGGCTGCTTATGTGTCCTGCTGTGTATTTGATGGGGATGGCAGAAAGACCCCTGCCCATCCCACTGGTTGATCTGCTAACCCAGCTGCAGCCCTGCACCCAGAGGCTATCTGTGGAGCACAACACGCTCTGACAGCCCTCTGGCTGGGATGGGACGGGATCCCACTGCCGTGCTGCGCCCTCAGCAAGGCTGTGCCAGTCTGTGCTCAGGCCTGTCTCTGGACTGGTCATCGGGAAGCAGGTCAGGAAACCAGGTCCATTCATGCCACTCCATGCTGCAGCATGCTCTGGAAACTCTGCCGAGCAAGGGCTCCAGTTGCTTTGTCTGACTTCCAAATTCAGCAGCAGAATGTTTGTCCCAGTTCCTATTTCCTTCCCTTCACCCAGCTTCTGATGCTGCAGCCAGAAGCTCTAACTTCTTTTAGTCCCGCTTTTTCCTCCTTTATGCTTTCTCCTCTTTCTTTGCTATTTTTGCTGGGAAAGGAGGGTCTTCCTCAACAGCAAGGAGAGGAGGGAGTGCAGCTCTGGTTTGAATTGCTGTTCTTGGAGACAATAGTGGCAGGTTAGGGCTTGACCCACACGAGCTCCTTTAGAGCTGACTTCAGCAGAGTCATACAAAACTAGAATGAAAATATGCAAGAGGGGAAAAGGTTCCATTTCCTTGCTGCTGTGTAAATAGGACATTGCATTCTTGAAGATATGTCTTAAGAATGAGGAAGATCAACAGTGATCCTTAAACAGAAACATTTTCTACAGCAGTGCTGCCTGTGGAATTTGCTGCCGTGGGTGGTTATCACTGAGGCAAATGGGGCAGTTGGCCTTCAACAACTGCAGCAGCATGATTATCCACTGCAGTTATGCAGAGAAAGACAGCAATAAACATTTTTAAACCTCGTGGCTCATGGTATCAGCTGATGACTTGAGAGTCAAGAGGGAAATTTTTTTTCCCCAACTTTTAGAATTGGCTGCGTGCTTTCTGTGGGGCTCCCCCTTCCCAGGATATATTTACTGCCCTTTCTTCTGCTTTGTTCTGGTTCGGTAGATTCAGGAGAAGAGATGTGATCTGCACCAGGTTCCGCTTTGTGCCAGTGTAGATAGCATACAACATGTTTCCCTGTACTTGCCTGTAAAAACTAATAATTATTTGATCACATAGCACCTTCCACTCAGAAATTTCACCGACTGATTGCCACAAAATCACAGTTTTCATGATGCCCAAAAGAGAAGACTCAGACTTACAAATTTTACTCAAAAGATACAAAAAAATCCTCATTTCTTTTGGTTATATTTTTCAGCCACCAAAATGTCAGATTCTAAGCAGACTGCCTAGCCTCACTAGGACCCACAGAGTCACCCCTTCTCAGCCACCATGCTAGAAGCATCAAAACCCACCAGCGTTTCCAAAACTTGCCTAGCAAAGAGAGTTTCAGCCAAGTCTGCCACAGAGCAAACTACCTTTCAGTCTGGGGTGCTGGAGGCAGGATTTGACATTTAAATTCTCCCTCTGCCTTAAGACCCCATGTTCTCTATTGTTTATGAGACAGCAGTGCTGTAGGGTGGTACTCTTTTAATTAGTCTAATTAAGGGGATTTCACACTGCATGGACTAATTTATGATGATGCAATTCTCTGAGGCATGAGGAGTATTGTTTTTACAGCCCTATGGTTAGGGCACTGTGCTTAAATAAAGTGGACTCAGGTTTACAAAGCTACAGAATCTACAAGATGTAAAGAAACTTATAGCTTTATTCAGACTTGCCTAAAGCATCATTTTCATGAATGAAGACCTTGTAGGCTCCTGTGAGTACAAAAGGAAAATGGACCTCATCTTAAAAGTGATTAAGTGTATTGTCCCAAGACACAGACAGATTTGTTAAACCAAGAAACCTACTGTGCATATGCATATCTGTAAATCAACCTCTCTTCTTGTCCCACAGTTTTTGAAAAGTGGGAAAACATTCCAGGGAGGGAACAAATGATGAATAGTACCAAATGCATACAGATGATGGTTCCCGGGTCAGAATAAATTTGAAATCCTTTACCTTGCTTTTTACTTGATTTTACTTGAGATCCTTACTTTCAGATAAGTCTAGACATCTCCTGTGTAGACCTCTGCATGAATATTGGCCATCTAGACTTCTGAGACAAACAGGCACTTTTATTTCGCCTTTTTTTATAGGCCTTGTTAATTAACAGGTGAAAGGTATTTTTAAAGTGTGATAATATTTATAGCACTGAATTGATCTCTCCTACTGTTTTCTAACCCTTAAGCCTCTCAGACTGATCAACACTATTTTTCCTAACCCCTCTGAGCTTAGTCTGTAGGGGAATTCCCATCATACTTCAAAGGTCAAAGACACACCCTTGATTTTTCTTCCCTTTAAAAAAAAATAACAGACCCTCATTTCTGTTGACATGAGAAAAATGGCTCTCACTCTACCTGACGTTTCTTAGCAGGGATACTTCCACGTATTGTTTCTTGGAGCAGCTGTCCACTCATAGCATCTAAAACTGGGAGGGGGCTACTGTAATTAGAAGAAGAGTGGGGTCTAAAGGTAGAACCGTTTCACCATCCTGGTGAACTAGATTGCAGCCTGAGAGACCAGTGCCTGTGGGAAGTCTATGGCCCTATTTTGTTTCTGTCAAGCACAAGGCAAGAGAGAAACAACAAGTTCTCCCATAATGCAGCAAATTCCATTGCTTGCGTTAAAAAGTGCACAAAGCCTTTTCTGCAACAAACTGAAGGCAGCAAAGCAGCCTTTTCTGTAAAGTAGTCAAAGCCATATTGCTGAGATAGCTGGAGAACCAATGTTTCCTTTCTAACCCATCTCCAGCTACAAATGCAAGCCACTGTTGCCAAATAAACTCAAAAAACTCAAGCACTGCCTACCTTTCACCACCAAGACTCTAGTTAGGCTTGTTTTTTCTCAATATTTCTTTCTGCCACTAGTTTAAATTCTAATACTGAAAACATTCAGTAAAGGCTTCACACAAAGTTTTTTAGAGCAGAGAATGTGCAATATGTAAATCTTTAACATACACATTATGTGCCTTCCCACATAATGCCAAGGAGACTGTCAGTGCTTCCATCATTCTCCAACCCCACCCTGTCTGGTGTATCTCTAGGATACAAGGGAATAATATGTCAGAAGAGATGCTGGGAACTTGTAGTATGCTGCAGCCTTGTTTAAACATGTTACTGGTTGTCTTATGACTTATGGACTCTCCTGCCTCTAGTCAGTACCATTGTCCCTACATGGGATTACACAGAAGAAACCATGGAAGATCTGTACCTTTTCAGGAGACTGAGAAAACTTGTGGGAGTAGATGCTATAAAACCCAGTAAAAGCCTGGATAACTAACTATTCATGCTGCTGGTAGATGCTAAGCACCAAGGTGTGACCAGCAGTGTGATAGTTTAAACATGTCTACCTATGGTCTGAACACATTTAGTTTGCAGTGCTGCAGAAAGTAGGCACACTGAATTACTGTCAGGATGACTAATCAGCAGATCATTGCAGGAAGACATTGAGGCTTCTTAGACATCCTGGAATGTGAGAAACATCTAAAATTCTAGTTTATCCATTGGTTAGATCCACAGGGTTTAGATCCTTAGAGAGCTCTGCAAGGAATCTGTACAAGTTACTCTCTTTTGTGCAGGATCATTTCATTGGTGACCCCAAGGTTCATGCCACCCTGGCCCATGATCCACTTGCTGGAAAAGAGCCTGAAGAGGCCCTGGTTCTACCTCTGAATTGCCCTCCCCACTGGCTGCCATGGAACAAGTTCACAGAGAGTCAAGTCTGTGAACATCTCTGCCAGCCCAGATGCCTGAGAAATACAAAACAAAATCACATCACAGTAATGCCACAGCAATATTTCAACCTTAACCATGTAGATTTTTGGAGCATTGTTACTCACCCTCACTGCAAATATCAGCATGAGACTACTCATGGGGACCCACGGCATGAAGCACGCTCAATGAGGGAGCAATGGAATATTTAACATATTTCATGGACATCACTAAACCTTCAGATTTTTATTTCTTATACAGCTCTTCAGAAGTATGTCAGGATTTGCAGGAGACATTTCTGTGAAAGGGAAAAAAAAGATTAATTCAGTCAGTCCATCATTTGGTTAAGTAGGATGTCTTTTGCCAACAAGTGTTTTTCCAGACAGATCTCCCAGAAACTTCTGCTATTCTGGGGAAAATGACATGATTCTAGTTTAGAGAATCTGTGTGTGGAGGGTTAAAGATGTAATACAGTGTGTTCAGCTCATCCTCTGCTATGATAGGAGAGTTGACCTTGAGTTGTTTTGTGTTGGTCGGTTCTGTATGGAGGAAATACATTTAATCAGGTTTTCTGCTGCTGTGGCTAAAAGAATAAAGTAGATTAGCATGGGCTGCAAGTATTGTCCATTGAAGAGAGTCCTGCAACATATTCCAAGAAATCACATCCGTCGTGTGTATTAACTATAAATATATAGTTTAAGTCTATATTTCACTCAAAGGATGGGTTGTGGGCTTTTTTTTCCTAATGTACTCTGTTATATCGTAACATAACCTTAATGCTGCCTGTCTTTGAAAGGCTATTAGAATGTCCCCCCTTTTGATAGACACTCAGATTAGATGTGTTTAAGGATGAAAGAAAACATCAGGTGATTATGATCTCAGATACACTGAGAAGAGCTCACTGATAAGGGCTTTTTCACTGATATTTGGTAGTTCATTGGTCTTTCATGTTTTTACTGCCATTTTGACTGATGCTTTGAAAGGAAAACACTGGCTCTTTGCTAGAGGCAATTCAGAGCTCACTGGGATGGGCTGCAGTGCCTGGGAGATGTATTGCCCAAGACGCACACTGTTTGATCATGCTACACAGAAGTGTGTTCATCACATGCTCCCTTATGACACGACAGTTGACTCTGTGTTTTTTGGTGTTGATCAGTTCAGAGCGAGTGGAGGAAACAGTATTAATTAAGTTTCTGCTGCTGTAGCTGAAAGAAAAATATAGATTAATATTTATGGTATTATCACTGCCACACTTTCCAGACCATGAAATATAAGTCAAAGTCTCTTTGGAGTCACTCCGATGATTGTGAGAGATAAAAAATAAAAATGGGCTATCAACTGAGGAAACATTAGGTCAACCTACACTGTGAAAAAAGTTTACTTCAGCCAGTTGAAATCTGAGGTGCTTTTGAGTCAGAAACATCTCACTGTGGAAATGTTTAGGGTCCATTTGCACTCATCAACAATACTTCTCCAGTCTGTCTGCAAAGCTCTGTGATTGGCACTTTTATTAAGAACTGTGAAAGATGGTGTCACGGGCTAATCCAATAACAACTTCTTCCTGCTACTCGAGAGCTCAGTCAATCTTATTTAAACTTGTCTTTGTTCCTGAGCTGAGTACCAAGGCTCAGGCACTTCTGTGCGAGACAAAGTTCACAGCACAGACCAGTGCTACCTTGTGAATTCACAAGTGCAACAAGACTGCATAGAAAGAGAAGTCTTTTTCCATATCCTTGAGAACTGAGAACTTTCTTTAAGTATCTTCATTGAGTGGGAGATAAAGGAGAGGCAATGTTTTTTTGTGACTCATTTCTTAGGGCTACACCTATCACATTGTGTTTACATAGCCTTTGAGATCCCTTCTGTATAATAACTGTTACTCCTTATTTGAACAGTTATTGATGTTTACAAGGTTACCAAGAACTTCCTGTCTGGGTGATCTCACAGTCTGTACTCTGCTTTATCAGTGCAAAAGCCACATTGCAGGCAATCAGACTGTTGCTTTGGACAAAGTGATAAACTATTGCACAAATTCATTTGTTTGGCCTCACACACGGTGGACAGGGTTTTTGAGAAGATCTGCTTGCAACGGAGATGCCACAACGTATATGTATTTTCCTCATTGATAGAAGAAAAAACTCCATCATTCTGCCATTTTGAAAGAAATATAGCAAGAGAAAGATAGAAGAAAGGTAAGCAGAGAAAAATAAAAAATAAATAAGGAGGACAGAGATAATTTAGTTAGTTAAAGGAAAGCAAGGAGAGCGCAGTGGGGAGAAAGAAGGAGGGAGTCATCTGGGGTTAAGGCTTTGCCACATGGGAGCCCACAGACGAAGCCTCAGTCGCGTCTGTCAGACATTATCCTGTGCAGCTGCAGGTAAGTGTCCCGGTGCAACGTGCTGCTCTGAAATGGCTAGCCAGGTCACTGCGCCTGCCTGGCCCCCTACTAGCCTCGTTAGCAGTGTCTTGCATGGCCTGTATCATGCTGGGGAGGCAGAACGTGGCACTCCCTCTGAGTCACTCCTCTGTGTATCCACACCATGCAACAGCATTACGTTACATCAGAGTCGCTTCTCCCTCCCCGCAGTCATGCGGTGCGGCACCACTCAGGCAGCATGATGAAGCTCAAGAGGCTCTCTGACACCACAGTAATGAAGCAAATAAATGCTTTCAACTGAAGCAAGAGCATAAAAGAAAAGCAGAAGACTAAACCAAAGGGTTCCTGCAAGCTTCTGCCTCTGTTATTTGTCCCATTTAATCACTCCTCCTTCCCCCTGTCTCCCCGCATCCCAAATGACAATTCTTGTTGAGAAATTTTTGAAGAGAAGAAAACCTTAGTACAAAGCCCAGCTAAAACATATTAAAGGCGTGGTGTTTTCAGCAGTAGAAGTAGTATGTCTCAGGAGAACTGTGGTGTTGTATGTGCCTAAATTTTTAACTCTTGTTATTTATGCAGGTATCCTCAAGAGACTACAAATTAACATGGACCTTTGGGGCACAAAAATATTTTGATCTAGGCTGACCAAGACTCTTCCTAATTTATATTAAAAAGAAGTATCATTTTATGTTAGATGTGCTCATTTCATTCTCCAATTCATTCTCTCCACTGGTGTCTCTGATTTGTTGCTTCTAATCATGCCAAGCATCCTATCCATGAACATTCGTATCACTTCACAGTCATTTCAGACCTGAAGGTGGCTACATCTGGGCTAGAACCCAGCAGATTTTTGTGGATCTCAGACGCACTGTGCTCGGCCAGAGATGTCACCTGACGTCAGGTGAGCACTGTCCTTCCTCTAACAAACACCCGCAGTGGTTTGCTGCATGACTTTAAGCCAGTCACTTTTCCGCATCCTGTTCTTTGCCAGATGCAAATGGTGAGAATGACACGTCCTGGGCTTGGAGAGCTCTGAACAATATGCAATAGCCCTTCTTACATGCTAAGGTCGTGAATGAAAGAGTGGGAGTCTCCTTAGTTCAAGTGCTTAAACTTATCAGGTTTGGCTAACGTGGTCAAAGAGTCGTGCCTACGTAAGTCCACACTATTTAGAGAAAGAGAAAAAAGCTATATGGGTTAAACTTTCCACACTTGAGAATGTTTCTCCCCCAGTCCCTGGGCTATGTTATGCTATATATTATCGCTGTCATCAAAAGGGGTGTGTATAAGAACTTGAAAAACCAAACGAACCTGTCTGTAAGGTGTTCTGTATATCACAGTCCTGCAGGTGGCTTTCTTTCCAAAGTGCCGGTCTGTGCTGCAGTTAAAGCCTCCTGCTCCCTTTGCTCCCAAGACCTGCTTCTGGACTTAACCGCTGCACCAGGAGTAATCACCTACCTACAAGTAAGCTCTATTCCTTTATTGAAGTCACTGTTTTTAAAAGAGCTGTAGGCTGTCAAAGTGGTTTTACTGTGATCATTTTGTCAGGCACCCAATTGGTGGATGCCTGTCATTGTCATTTCTGCATCACCAGTTTGCTCAATGATAAGCAGCTGGCATTGATTTAATGAATTAATGGCAGAGACAAGCATGATCTCCAACAAATACTTTTTAATAAATTAGAAATCTAGGCCTGTCTGACTAAATCAAAAGAGATTGTAGTGTAGCAGCTAATTAATAGCTTCTTTGAACACAGCACTAGCTGGAGTAAAACCAAGAGGTGTAAGGCTCTCCTGTGTTTAAAATGCTGCCTGCCGCTTTCTCTTTCTATGTCCCCAAAGTGCATGATATGGATCACTTTGTATGAAATCTGTAAAATTCTATATTGCTCACTGAATATACAGTGTTCCTCCAAAAGCACAGTTACACACATATACATGTATGAGGTATTCTACAATAAATCCTTTGGCAAAATGCATAGAGAATAAACTTTTTGATCATATTGACTAAAATTATTATTAGGGTACATTCTCACATGTTCCATTCATAATGGTATGATTAGATGGATATGTGATGTCCTTGAAATATTGCCTTGTTCTAGATATGAATTCCTGTATATCAAAGGCTTTGAGGAGCCTCCCAAATGTTTCCGTGTTCCATACGTCATCATTGCTTTATTTAGACTAAGATCAGTGTTTTCTTTCAATTCTGTGGTCTATCCATGAAAACTTCTGAACCCTCCACGTTTCCTCAGTATATACAGCTATTTGGACAATTCTCGACTCTGCAATAATTTCAGACTACATATTGATCTTTAAGATCATATTACCCTACTAACCATCTCAGGTTTGTTTCAGTTAGAAATTACCCAAGTTGGAATTAGTTATGAAAGGCAGAAGCAGCCTAGGTCTGAAGAAAAGATCCAAAACTGGCTTGAGCATTTTTCCGTGAAGTCCGAAAGGCAAAAGCCATAATCAGGTCCATTTATGCATTCACAGCAGTTAGTCCATGGAACATTTCCAGTTTCTCCCAAACAGAGAAGCCGAAGTGAACTAGAACATGAAAAATCATGTGTTTAAATTCTGCTTAAGTCTTTCCTTCAAGTTTCCTAAACCATTACCATTTCTACTAAATTTCATATGGCAGGTCTAGGGCCTCAAGCATAGTGAGTCTTCATCACAAAGAACAGAGAAATCCATGCATGTGTACATATGTGATATATGTATACGAGAAGTGGGTGGGCAAAAACTCTCTTCTTTACCTGCTTTAGTTCATATCATAGGTCATGTTTTCCTTAGCCACTCGTTTCTTTCACTGAAATATCACCAGTTCCACTGAAATATCACCAGTTCTCAACTGCTTCTGTTCTCAGCTACTTCAGTTCTTCAGTCATCTCACTTTTGGTGCAAGAACTTTCTCCCCTAAAGGATACAGCTAGTTTTCTGCATAAATTCTCAGTTTCTAATCTCTTTTGAAAACATATATTTTTCTTAGACTTTGATAATCTCCTCACACTCTGGACTGGCTGACATCTGTGGCAGTGTCTTACAGACAAAGTGACTATCCTTATGGCCAGAATGATATTTTCTCATATGTTTGTATGGGGACTTGCTCAAAATTTGTTACCAATGATGTCATTTAACCATAATGTTCATCTCATCTACATGTTTCTAATTATTTAATGGTTTATTCCTCATTTTTATGTTTATATATATAAATTGCATTATCAAGTTCCTAGGAATGTATCATGACAGTAATTGTTACTGTAAATCTACCTATGGTATATTCATCAGCTGCATTGTTCCTGAATTTCTCAGTTCCTTCCTTCACTGCAGTTTTCAGAAGATCATCATTAGCTTCTGTCGAGGTTTAGGTGATGGTGGGCAATGGTACCTCATAGATCTGTACCTACACAGCAAGGGATTAATGCCTGTAGCCTTATAACTTCAGTCATTAATATTACCTTTTCACCTTCAACTAATGCATTAATATCTTAAGGTGATGCTGGAGTCAGTAACCCAGAGCACGTTTCTGTCAGACACAATGGTTTGTGATCCCCTGATGTCTTGGACAGAGTTATTTGGGACAACCGAAGATGACTATACCACCTGTGATCATCAGAAAGGTATGTAGGTAGACTCCATGTCAAAAACTCAAGGGTCACTTAAATTTAATTCATTCAAGACTAATCATGTAACAAACAGGCTGTGGATTCTGAAGCTGCTGCTGAGCCTTCTGTTATATCCATTATGTTTTTCTAGTCTTCCTGACGTTTTCAAGCCTATCACCAGCCATGCAAGATAAAGGTGCACAGGAAGAATAGTAATAAGTAGCGGCTTTAGTTCTGTGTTTTGTTGAATTGATGCTTTCCCCTCATTCGCAAAGGTGATAACACCTAATGCAAGCAGGAACTTTCAAAGGACAGCATGTTTCATGAAGAGAGACAGGACCACTACGGCCTTAGATTCTTGACTCATTTTCTTTAACCTGTCTGCTGGAAATCCAGCATTTGTCACCGAAAGCATTCCCACAATACAGAACTTCAGCTATATAACAGAAGAGTAGTTTCGTTTGGGAGATTTACAGTTCCTCAAATACTCTGCAACTTTGTAATGAATATCAGTAACCAGATAGATACACAGTAAGCTGGCAAATGCTAGGATTCTGAAAGCTACCAGAGAACTGTACAGCTGTAGAAAGTCATCCTTAATAACACAAGCATTCCCCACTGCAGAATTTGCCAACATTAAGCATACAGTACTCTAACTGCGCATAAGGAAACCTTACGCTTTACCAGGCCACACATCTCATGTGGGGATCCCAAATCTATTTGAAGAAATCCATTCCAAATGTCCTGGTGTCAGGCCAGGTCTCTGTTCAGAAGCTTAAGTAAGCGTTACTTGTTAGAAATCTTCTCCCTTCTAAACAGTTGGTTTAAAATCCTACACAGTCCTAATATTCTTCTCTGCGCTCAGGCTGAATCATTCAACAGGCTCTGAAAAGAAAGATAGCACAAGCCTCTCATGTTACTGAGCCAAATGTTTGGTGAGAACTGGGGAAAAAATACTATTTTATGCAGCATGTTTCTCTTCCAAAGTGATTTTTGACCTTTTACATGAAAGCACTGCTGGTCTTATGGAACAGGCCTTTCCTGCCAAGGCACAGTTTGAGTAACAGAGAACAGAACCTCCCACATGGCTTCTGATGGTCCTAATCCGTGACCACTGAGGATGTAGTGTTTCGTTTCTATATTGCAAAGTTTGACATATGAGGTAGAAGATAAATCTTCTTGCGTCAGCTAAATGACTGTATTTAAAGCCCTGCCGAAATTGAATTTTTATTTTTTAAAAATCACATTTTCTAATTATTAGCTTTCATTGCAACTTTGAATACAATTCTACATTTCATTTAAAATCACAGAAATCACAGAAAGTATTCTATTTTAAAAATTACACATGCATTTTTAAATATCTGATATGATTCAAATTAAAGATCATTTTGGATCAGTCAGAATAATTCTTCTTCTTTTGCCTTGATTTTTAGTATACATTTGCCTGTTATTACCCTTCTTCCACTTTTTTAAACAACAAAAAAAAAAACAAATACGAAAACCACAACACTGAAATTGAAATGATCTCAAGGGAACTTCTGATATCAGCAGATCAGCATTTGCCAAAGGCAAAGCAGCCCGTCTGAGGCATTTTGACAATTTCTAGCTTTACTGCCGTCTGTTACTTGCTAACAGTGGAAGGTCTGTGACTTTACAGCTGCGCAGCTCTGAATTCATCCGGGTGAACACTGGTGCAGCATTTATACCCCAGCAATTCTGTTAAATTGAACTCCACTTGTAGCTAAGTGCAAAGCTACCTCAGCTCTTCAAAAACACAGCTTTGTGCAACAGCCAGGTCAGAGTGCCTCTTGCTAAACAAAGCTGAGCTGAGGAAACAATTAGCCTTTTCTGACCAGAGTAGGAGCTATGTTTCTTCCTCCACAATTTTTCTATTTCTCAATTTTTGATGCTTTTAGGCTTTCCCAGAGTCCTTCATTGTTCCAGTAATTTCTCTCTTGAATCAAATTTAGACAAACCTGTGAGTTCCCTTGTCATTTCTTCCACAGCAGCCAGAGAGTACGTTTAACACGTCTAGCACACACAAATGAAACCACTACTGCAGTGCCACCAGCATTGCATAGCAACACTTGAAGAAAAGACTAAGTACTTTGCTCTGAAGCCACAGAAGAATGTAGGTCAGCTCAATACTATTCAGCCTACGCTTTCTTCTGGTGACAGTAATAGGCTTAAGGATTGTGAACCCTGCGTCTTTTGAAAACCTGTTTTGTACCTTCTAGAAACAAAGTAGAAGCTCAAGGTTAAACAGATGAAAAAAGGATGGCAAGACTGCCTAGAAAGAAACAGATGAAGACTGCTGATGTACAGGCTATCGCTGGGCTCAGCTCCTGTGGCAGAAAAAGCACCAGTATTTTTATGTATGAGCCTGAAGTAAGTTTCTACAACATTTCTCTCCAAAAATGTTAAATTGTTCCAGCAAATCCAATCTGAGGCAGGACCCTGACTTAGAGGGACTTTAGTCTGGGAAAATGCAGCCATCCCCTTCTTCCTATGAGAAGAACTGCAGGATTAGTTTGCCTTTGTGGTTCCCACATTGGTTATTTTAATGTTTTAATTTTCTGGCAATCAGAATATATCAGAATTTATATTTGGTGGGCATCTTTTTTTTTAATACAAAATGGAGAGAGTTAAAATCTGTGACACTAAAAATAATGTGTCATTTTCATTTCTTCTCTTTGTTTTCCAGCACCAGGTCAAAAAGAGAAAATAATACAGAAAACACATAGAAATTCGAGCTTCAAAAATGAAAATATTATGCCTAAATGAAATACATCTTTTCCAACTGACAAAAAGGTGGGCCCAATTATATAGGAATGGTCTGCCTTCCCTATATTAAAACCGGGCTACATATAAACAGACCATTCAGTTTTGTTATGGCTGATGGCAGTATTTGCCCCCATTGCAAGCACACTATATTAGCTTGCCTGCATGTGCCGTGCAGAAATCAGTGCACCCCAGGACAAGGTGGACAGCTGTCTTATTTGGCCTGCGTTCCTGAACCTGCTTGAGACTGACTGCCTTCCACAACTTTGGTTGTGACCACTGATAGAACCACACCGCCCGCAGGGCAGAAGGCTCATTTCAGCAGCATCAGCTTAGCTAGGGAACATGAATCATGTCTATCGATTGAAACAACCTGTGTAGTCTGGGGAGAGTATGTTAATAAACACCGTTCCCTGATGCCTGGACACCACCCAGCACGAAAGGGTTTAAATACCCAGGCTGAAGGAGAAGTACAATAAGATAGTCAACACAGCTGAACAGGCAGTGGAAATCACCTTAAAATGGTGGGAAGGGCAAGGTCTGAATTCTGTGCTTTCTCCTCCACCTTCAGCTGCCCATCATCATCCTGCCAGATATCGTTTCCCACCCACCCCAAGCTGTAGGCACAGTTCTGGCATGTTCTGCCACTGGTGGATCTACCTGCCCTCACCTTATCTTACTGTGTAGCTTTTGGCCTTCTGTTTTCTCACAGTGGTGTGAAATTCTGCCTGCCCCTTTCTTTTGCTCTAAAAGAAAACCTGAAAATATTTTGTAGAGCCTTTGTCTTTGGCCGATCTTTTCTTGCACAGTGGCATGATAGGTATCTTAGTCATGTCCATCATTTAGAAGATGGGAAAGCTCCCTGAACGCTTAACTCTGATATGAGACATAAAAGGCAAGAGCACATGCGAAGGTGAGGTCTTGGTGTCAACATGTTTTAAATGCTCATCATATACAACAGTGCTTCAGGTGGCCCCAGAATATTTAAAAAAATGTATCTGAGCCTTTCCAAAGCCAAAGCAAACAAGGAAATTAGACCAGAGGATTACTGTTCCATGAAAGAAACATACCTTGCCATTTATATGGCAATATAAATATTGCCAGCAAAGCTGATATTTATGACAATCAAGTCCAAGTTTCAAGACCAATGGACAAAATATTTCAACGTTATTCACTATACTTGTGGAATGGCAGAATAAATAGTTCTGTTTTTCTTTCATGTTGCCTTAAGACAGAAGAAAACGAGCCATCCAATACTCTTGTAGATAGAAAAACAAAGCCGTGACCTTGTCCCTAGGCTGTCTATTGCATGCAGATACAGTGAGAGGATCTGGGCTGGCTTGCTGCAGCCATTCGCAGAGTGGCCCGTGGAACACAGGGCTGGATTCATGCCCAGCCCCACACGGAAGCCCCTCCGCCGGTAAATCTGCCTGGCTGAGGATGTGGTGATGTTCCAGTTTTCCTAACAGGGGCTGGAGGCTGTTGGCAAAGGATTAAAAAAAAAGTATGCCTGGTCCAGAAAAGGATCTATTCAATCTTCTGCTTTTCTTGAGCAGTCTCTGCAGTTGGGATTCCTGTAGAGCTCAAGCCTAATTTTAAAGCTGTTGTTTTTTTTTTCCTGGCAGAAGCCTTGTGAGCCTGATGCTCCCAACACTCCCATTCTCCCCCAAGGAAGCCTTCAGACTCTGACATAGCCAGGTGTGTGGAGTCTGCAGGGCTCATAAAGCTGATCCAGTGTCAAGCTCACCTGATTTTCCTTTTAAATAAGGAGCTGAATAAAATCTGAGATTCAAATGTCCTTAAGGTATGGGTCCCAAAAATCAGACCCAGAGCTTCTGCCCACCTCTTGGCTTTGCTAGGAAGTCACAGTAGCATCTCAGGCTTTATAGCACAGCATTCAGTATTACATTAAGTCTGTATGTGCATACATATGAAGGTATTTATAGCACGGGAATGATTCATGAAAGCAACCACAAATTCCTCTGTAAACTTTAAAGACTTATAATTAGAAGTATTAATTACTTTACAGAAGCCATGTAGGATGCAAGATCCATATTTCAGTTATTCTGTCATGATTTCAAATCCTTTGAATTAATTTTACTCTGGAAACTCATCCAGCCTATTTGCATCATTTTGCACTCTGAACTGGCTGTCTAGACAAATGACAGATACAATTCACTTGGCTTACAACACTATCATAACCTATTTTGGATTGCAATTTCAAATGAGCAATGCCTAAAATCAAATGTTCAGGGTTCATCTGAAAATGAAATAATAAATAACGATGAGTGGACTAAGAAACTGAAATGCAAGCCAAGTATAAGATGCTGTGAGATATGAAAATAAACGAAACCTTTTCTCATTTCTTTACTTTGCACTCATTCATATTTGATTGCCTTTCTGTTGCTATTACAGTTTTGCAACTGTGCCCCTCCAGTGATATAATAAATACTACAGATAATATATTCAAAATTAATTTAGAATCCTTAAAGCTCCTAAAGCAATAATCTCTCAAGGCTGGGATTCCTGTAACTGCTTAAGAATCTCATCTGAAAGAAATTACTAGTCATCCTTAAAAAGTTTAAAATAATAGAAGCAAATCGAGTAAGGAAGGAATGAAAATAATGATTTCATGTGTTATCTGAATGGATACAGAAAGGACATATTCTTGCCACTGACTTCCAGTCACCCGAAAAAAGGTAGCTGCATGTGCACAGATCTGCAACAGAAGAAGAATGCAAGATCTTCGCATTCATGTAGAAGTCTAGCTCACAGAAAGAAAAAGCAGAACTTTTTAATGAGTCACTGTAAGCCCAGCTAGCTTCAATAATAAGAGCCTGTGTTTCTACTCTAGAGAAAAAGTGTTTGAGTCACAGATTATGCTTATTAGCTGCAGTATATAGGTTTATCAAAACAGGCCTAGATTTTCCAACAATAACAGCTGAAATATGTTTTTCTAGAAAAAAAACATTTATTGCATATACATACATATTTCTACACATTTTCCTGGTAACTGCATTGCTGACGAGAGAAGCCTGTTAAAAAATTGGGCATTAAATTGGCAAAGTAGTTTTAGCTTACAGTTGCCTGGCAGAAGGCCTTACTTAGAAGCTCTTTCACCCCTCCTTTCATCTGTCAGAAATGTTTCCCCAGTGATAAGTGTGTTAAGAGTAACACATTTTCGGTTTCTAATCTAACAAAAAAGTATTCCCTGACGATGACATTTACAACATTATTTTAGATTAAAGGAGTGAAAGAATTTTCTGGAATTATAAGAAAAATAATAATAAATTTATGTTATTTGCCCATCTGCCACAGAGTGTAGCTACATGTCTTTGAATGAGAGTACTTTCACATCTGAGACCCGAGGTTATTTTAGCCTAGGAACGCATCACTCCATTTTATAGCAGAGTGCAAAGTTCCCAAAAATTCTATACCTTGGCCTTTTAAAATTCTTTCTAATTGCCATTTTAGGAGGTGCATTTTCTTTTTTTTTTTTTAACATGTAAGCGCATTCTCTTGAAATATCTCACACAATATGAATATCTAAAATACAAAAGGCTGTGACAATAGGAGACAGAAAAATGCAAAAGGCAGAGCTTGATATGGTCTAGACAAATAAGGAAGGAAGACTGCAGTCATAACAGAAGTAAGAGGTATTAGTTTTGCTTGAAATACAGGTATTAAAATGAAGTGCACCATGAGTTTTGCATTGCATTTTTCCTCTTTCTTGTCAAATATGTTGCAGATTCTTATTCTTTCTGGACATCCATCCATGCAGACTACTGGAGTAAGCACAATGTCTGTGAATTATTGCAGTCTTGCTGTGATCAGTGCAAAATAGATCTCAACTGCATTTCCTTTTCCCACTTTAATATCAACAGCTTATGGTTGTGCAACATGACACACAGCCTAGCTGCTGCAGTCATTTGTGGTGAATACTTGTATTTCATCTTACAGAATAGCAGGATGCACAGTCAGTGTTCCAGAAATCAAACACAAAACAAAAAGCATTGCATTTTTGTGTGAATTTCATGCTAACGGAAAATGTGGGATCCACAGCCTCGAGAACTGAAGAAAGGCAAAATACAGAGGCTGCTTAGATACTGTGTTGAGGAGTACACAGAAATATGGCAGACAGAAGATGAGCTCAGTGAGACTTTGGGCCTCACAATCTCATGCAGACCAGGCTTGTCTCTGTGAGCCAGTCAAATCTCCAAACAGACCCCAGCACTGCTCTTCTTGGCCTGTCTACTGGAACTGGCCAACCTGCATAATCTGAGGGAGGTTTACATCCTGGCTGGATACAGAAAGACCTAATACATTGTTGTTCCTGCAACTCAAAGTAGTGAAGGTTGCTCTGCTTCTTAAAAAGCGAGCAGGAAATTTTATTTGATGGGGTTATTATCAGTGCAGTATGCACTGATAGTGCACCTCATTAGTAGTAGACTTAATGATGATCTGGAATGGAAACAATTTTATTTCACTATGGTCAACCTTGCCTTGGAAGATTTATTACTGCTTAAATTAATTTAGGTTCAAAAACTGAGTTATTGACAGTTTTGTCTAAGTGAAATAAAAGTGGTATCTCTGTTGCAGATACCCTTTCTCTATATTCACAACTTCCGAAAGATTAATTAGTGTGTACTCCAAGCTAGGGTAATTTTACCAGGGTCCATTGTGATGGTACGAGCGAAAGAGTTTCCACTAAGCAGGGAAATTCAGAAGATCATTTCCCTGTGCCCTAGCAATAAGAAACTGAGGAATGTTCTAGCTGCTTGGAGCCCCCAGTGGCTCAAGCCTTCTCTAGCTTAGGGGAGCATTCGTCCAAAGGGGAGCCATGGGGCTGCTGGAAAATGAGGGAAGGCTTGGGCATGCAGGTCCTGGAGGTCCCCAAGGGAGCTGACACTGACAGAGGTTCTCGATGATTAGCAGCTGCTGGGTCACGATGTGCTGGAGTTTGGCCATCCTTTGCTGGTCCCCTGTCCATCTCTCAGTTGCCCAGCAGGAAGAACAGCTGGCGAAGCACAGGGACCACAAAGGGACAAGGCAGCTGTGGAGGGTGACCTGGGTAAGGGGCAAACATGGCAGGGAAGGCTGAAGCTGAAAGGAACAGGAGCACTGAGAGACCAAGAAGACGGGAGACAAGGCAGTGCATAAGAAAACAGGTAGACAAGCCTTATCACAGTGAAGCAGGGTTGTGCAGTGACTGATACTGTTGTGAATAGGACGGGTAAGACTGCGAGAGATGGGCAAGACTAGAGGCTGCCAGAAGAATAAAACAACCCTGCGTTTTAGGTTGGCACTGATCTCCTGTGGGACTGACAGCCATCTCTGTCTTCCACTCGGCGTTCACGTGTCATATCAGACAGCCCATTTGGAAGGAGATTATTAAATGCAGAAAATAAGGATGTTAAGGGAATTAAAGAATACAGAGCTGGGAAGAAAAGTTCATTAAGAAAATTAATTTTTTATAGTCAATGCAGGCATTGAACACTTGGCAGTAAATGAAATACAACAGACAATGCATATCCATCTTCATGAATTGCAGAAGGCCTGTGAGGAAAGGCAGTCGGTGGACCATTAATGAAAGACCTTGCCACAACAAACTATGTCTGCACAGGCAGGCTTATTTCTAGCTTTTTGCAGTTTTGCATACCAGACTCACAACTTAATTCAAGTTCCTTGAGTGAAGATCTGTGTGTGCAAGGCATTTATTTATGTGTTGTGAATGTCATGACTCCTTTACACAGGTGATACTGTCCTACTAATGCAACCAGTTTCCAGTCCTGTGAAGATCTGATTTCCAGCAGTAGAGATGATTTTTACTTAGGGGAAGGAGGGAGGGAACACTGTGGGACTAGTTTTAAATGGACAAGGGGCTGAATAAGAAAGGACTAATCTAAACATACAGAAAGGGAGAGAAAATGTGATACAGATGATAGCAAAAATGAAATGCAAAGGGACCAGAGGGAAAGGAAACTTAGTACACATGAATCATGTGAACAGAGACAGACGGACATGATGCAAAGGGTAAGGAAAAAAACCCAAAAGTTAAAAAAAAAACCACAGGCATAGTCAGAGTAGTGGGAGGGACAAATCGTTTTAGTAGCAGCAGCAAAGCTGAAAAATTATTTCATCATTTTATAATCTGCGCTTTCTACAACTACTATTCTGAGCTGTATTCACAAGCAATGATGCAGAAGGTCATGACTTGGCTTTAAATTTCAGTTCAAAAGTTATTCGTGTGAAGAAAAGAACTGAACACTGCATTATGTTTTTCCCTTTTAGCCCTTTCGTTTTTTACTGATGAAGAAGAAACAAAGCCCTCCAACAAGGACTGTAAGTAAACTGGTTTGTACATAATAAGCTCCATTCAATGGGAAACACAATATTCAAAGATTAGCAATATTCAGTGGTTCAAGAACTTTCTAAAAATAAAAAAATCCAGGCCATTTACTTCTTCTCTAAAGATTTTCCTGAAATTCCTGCAGTACACAGAGAATTAAGGATTAGCAGAGATCCCAACATTTCTGAATCGGTATTTTGAAGGGGTGCAGGATCTCAGGAACCTGTGTACATTCACTGATGCTGCAAGCCAGGCATTGAGCAGACCAAAGCTGTTCCTTTATACATAGATTCGAAAAGGCCAGAAGCATGGCTTCATTTCCATGAGAATACTTCAAATTTTTGCAAGATGCTGTACAGCTGGTCATCCAGCATACAGTCAGAAATACAGATCCTGTCGAGCCTAAACATGGTCGAGCCTGCTATTTATCTGCTGAGAAGGCAAATGGGTAAAGCTCGCAAAATATCAGGTGTCTGACTTCGTCTAAGCGCAGTTAGAGTATTCTGTAATCACTCGGTTCTGATCACAACCAGCTCTAATAACCTACTAACTCCCAATCAGCTCTGGGGTATTAGTGCTTCTGGCTGGATTTACCTGCATTCCACATCAGGATTTAGGCAATGTGGGACACTCCCTTGGTCAAACCCTTCAGCCAACGAAAGAATACTGAACAAACCCATTGACATGAAAGAACCCAGTGAAAAGAAGCAATAGGGAAAAAAATATACCAGAATACTGTTTTAGCAATTCCAGCCACTGCTCTCTTGGGCCTGCAGTAGACTGAATAAGCTAAGGAACCTTCATAACTGAAAGCATAAGCCCTTCAGAGAGCTCTGCATTTACGTAGACATCTTACTTCCGTCTTTTTGTGAATATTATGGTTTCACATGCAGCAAAATAAACTCTTGGAGGTCAGCTCTTAGAACTATAAACACAGTGCAATATAAGAATATAAAACTGCAGCTCATCTTCACAGAAGTGCCCTTATTTTATTACTTTTAGCCCACTGCTATTTACCCAGTTAAATGGGTTTGTGGGTCTTCACTTTGTAGCCACTCTCACAGGATTTCATCATTCTTGCTAGGTGTGTACCAAACAGATACAATTTTTTGTAACCACTAGAGCAGCCAAACACTGGAACAGGTTGCCCAGAGAGGCGGTAGATACCCGACCTATGGAAACATTCAAGGCCAGGTTAGACGGGGCTCTGGCAACCTGATCTAGTAGAAGCTGTCTCAGCACGTTGCAGGGGGGTTGAACAAGACGACCTTTAAAGGTCCCTTGCAACCCAAACCCTTCTATGATTGCGAGCGTTGTTAGCAGACTTTGATAATCCTTCCAGTTGCAATCATTCATTATCCTCTTCTAAATTCTCTCTGCACCACTACAATATGGAGACAGACACTTGGTCACTTGTGCAAGTATGTTGTCGGTTGAGGCAGTTTTGACTTTTTAGAAGCACTGCACAGCACTAAGCCAAGAAATCTTCAGACTGCACGTCATGGAGGGTACATTTCATCCACCCGCACCACGCACCAAATTTCGCATGTCTACACAATCCCAGTGTTTTCAATTGAGCACTGACAAAAATTTAATGTTTTGTTGTGCTGCAATCCGTACAGTTGCATGTTAATTATTCACTTGGGTTTACCTTTGTGATAGAGATTTACTGAAGAGATAAAGTTAGCAGCTTGCAGTCACACATTGACTTAACGTTGCATGGCATTTGAATAAGTAACCTTTTGACTGAGTTGCCACCAGACTCAGGGGTTCCTTCTTCACTTCTCACGTTATTCTGCAGTTCAGTCCCAGCCTGTGTTAAGGCATGTGTGAGGGCAGGTAGCATCAGTGGCCAAGAATGTCACAGTCATGGTAGAATAAGTACAAATCAGAAACTCAAAACTGGAGTTACGAATATACAGGTTATGTTGCTCTAATTCTCCAGCTCCACACTGTTATGAAATGGAACTAATGATACCACAAACGAATAAAATTTCACTGAGGTTTAACTTTTAAGTACTACCAGCTCTCATGATTTTATCATGAGATTTGAGATACTTGGCATTTTTCTTAAAGCCATGTTTCCTTTTCTGTTTACCTTTTTAAAGTGGTTCTAGCTACGTTAGTGGCAGCATTACTGGAAAAACATACGCTGAAAATAACCTAAAGGGTCTAAATGCAGAAAACCAAATAAGAACCCTCAGATTTTTTTATAATCGTTGTTATTCTTATCTTGCTCTCAGGACTTTTTTGGGGTCTGACTCATGATATTTAAATGCTTGCAGTCAGTGTTGGGACTGAACATTCGTTTAACCCCCAACACTGAGCTATTAACTAATCTGAAGTTAAGGCAATAGCTGCATACAACAGCTCTACCGGCTTTTTTAGTAGAGTCTCATTATTTATAGCACATCTGAGGATCAAACAAAATTTTGAACTGACTTGAAATAACAGAGGAGTCTCTAGAAATGCTGGGAAATAGGCCTTGCAACTCCTCATACTATGAATTTGAAAACTGCTTTTAAAACATGAAGTTAAACTGTATTGAAGTCATTGATGATCTGTGGAACAGAAGCTATGAGTGACATAAACTTTTCAAGACAGTAAAATTCACTAGTTTCTGGAGTAAAAAATCACCAGATTCTAGTATCAAAGGTGTTTGAATGACACTGATTTTTTTGTGGAGCAAGTAATTTGAAGCCAGTTGCAGAGAGGCAATACACTAAAATTTTGAAATTTAAATTGAGATACGTGCAATTTGTTTTTGAGGTTGACAAGCTGATTAAAAAAAGTACTGTAAATATAATTCTGCCTTAGTACTTTGGCATGAGTAAGAAACATCTACTAAATATCTGTCTTCTTCCTGTTCAAGACTTGCAGAATTCTCATTTGTGGGAATTTGTAAGAGATCTGCTCCTCTCTCCTGAAGAAAACTGTGGCATCCTGGAATGGGAAGAGAGGGAACAAGGCATTTTTCGGGTTGTTAAATCAGAAGCTCTGGCAAAGATGTGGGGACAAAAGAAGAAAAATGACAGCATGACATATGAAAAATTGAGCAGAGCTCTCCGGTGAGTTAATGGGCAACAGGGCCCCTCATTTCAGTTGACTTCTATCTCAGCATCCATTGTTCATAACTGTCCCGAAAATTCAGTGGGAGAGGGAGGAAGGGGTAGACGGCAGGGTGTCTGGTTATTTTCTTCATGTTTTTTCTGCAGGTCATGAGATAGCACCCAGTCTCCTCTGTTTCTAAACAATATCATAGGGCTAAATGGAAAGTGGTACAGAGTTGCAACTCTACTGATGACAACAAATCTATCGCACTTTACCTGAGTTGAGAATTTTAGTCTATGTTTCCCATATGACCCCCACAAAATCACCCTTCTTGCTTTAGCAGTAACTCTGCTGATTTTTCCAAAAGTAGTAGTCTTAGGGAAAAAATACAACCAAACAAAAAACACATTTCTTTGTAATTCTGTGTCTTTCAAACAGCAGAAGGCATACTCCAAGGCACGGGGGCATGTTTAAAACTCTTAAAAGTCACAACGGCAATTTAACAGAAAGAAAGGAGCTCTCTCACTGCAATGAATGCAAAGACTCATGTGCTGTTCTCCAGCCACAAAGTCCATGTAAACAAATCCTCTAATGTAACTTTTACTACTACTTTCTCCATTGTTTTCTTTTCTTTTCCCTCCTGCAGTTACTATTATAAAACTGGCATTTTGGAACGAGTGGACAAAAGACTGGTGTACAAGTTTGGAAAGAATGCCCACGGATGGCAGGAGAACAAGATATGAACTGCCCCATTCTTCCTCCTCGGCATGAAACATGCCACAGCCTGAATAGTCCAGCTTCAACGGACACTTGAGTGTTTTGAAAGCACCACAGCTGTTCAGTAGTTCTATGGAATTTGTTTTTTCCACATAATGAATTTAAGCAACAGTTGTAAATTCATCTACCATTTTAGGTCTACCCAAGTGGCATTCAGGGAGCTTTGATTAGGCTCTGGTCTTACTTTCTAGTGAACAGCTCTGCAGAGTGTTGTTCCACATAACCTCAGTTCACTGTTGAGTTCCTTTTTCCTTAGCCCTAAAAGTCTCATTCTTGCAACTTAGAAAACTATGGCAGTGTCTGCAATAGCGATTGTGTTTTACAGAAAGCATTTGCTTTAATAACTAGGATTATCAAATTAAGTACTGCTGCTGCAATACCATTTTAGTTTGGTACCATACTACACAGAGTTAGCGGGCAATGGTTGGGATATAGGATGGTTGTTGCTACCTTTGCAACCTAGATCTTGTCCTGCCTTCATCTCTACCCACCAAATGTTGCAAATTTCAGATTAGAGATGACTATCACTGAGGTTTCTTCCAAAAATTTTGCATATCTATTTGGACATCCTTCTCTCACTCCTGTTTTTCAACCATTTGTTTGTTTCTATCTGCATAACAGCTACACACTTTCTTCCTGAGAGACAAACCCCTTGAGGATATCAACACAGTATGAAGAGCGTACTGCGAAAAATGCTCTAATTTTCTTGCAGCTGCCAATTTCCTAATATGAGACAATGACATTGCTAAAAGAAACATCATCAAATCATCAGCCACAACCAAAACAATGGTACCAAAACCCACATAAAAATGTTTCTCAGTCTATGGCAAGACACAGAACTGAGGGATGAGCACTTTCAAAATGTGTTTTACTACCTAAAATGCACAGATGTTGTTCAAATATATCCTGTTTGGCCTGCTAATTAAAGTCAAACCTCGAAAATCCTGAAGATTTGCAGGAATGACGTTGTGTGTCCTAGTCTGATGCTGCTCAGCCATCATCATGGACAAAACCCATGCAGGTGCCCCTCCTTTCAATGCATCCTCTGCCAAGTCAAAGAGAGATGCATCAACCACAAAGCCCTAATGCAGTTACACAAATTTACTGTAAATGTGTTTTTAAAATGTGAATAACTCTAAAACACCTACTTCTGGACTTACGTAGTTTCCCTCTAACTGCAATTTGTTAACAATGTGAATGAACTACTTCATCCACAAGACACGTGGCTTTTTTGCATTCATATTTTCCTCCCTCATAACAGAGGTGCTCTGGACACCTCTGCACTTTTGTAAATATGCGTCTTTTTCGACAGCCCATCTCTTGGTGTTTTTCTTTTGCACATAGTGGTTTGATTTAAAGAGAAAATCTGCAGTAACAGATCGCATTACTCACAGGCTGCGTGGACTCTGAAGCACGTGTATGCAGCAGCCTCCTCATGCAGCACGCTGGGGTGAGCGGATGGCTCTGAGTTAGCAGTGCTGTAGGATGCATGAGGAGGAGGAGGTAAGAGTGCACCAAGGCCTACATTGCTGCTAGGGCACCACACACCATAGGGCTCCCCGGAGCCTGTCAGCCATGGCCTGTCCTGCTGCACCAAGAGCAGCAGGGCAGCAGGCTGGCAGCACCAGCCCCGAGCAACGGGTACCTCCCCGGTGACCTGGCCCTGAAGGTGGGGGTGAGAATCAGGCCCTGTGAGGGGAACCGGGGTCAGACACAGCCCCGCGGCCGGGCAGGGCCGTGGGCAAAGGGACAGGCTGAGGCCAGGCTGGGCCGTGGGCAGCGTTAGGGGAGGCTGCAGGCAGGGACAGTCAGACCTGGCGGTGCCCTCAGGCCCCCGGCACTCAATAACTCTTTCTTCAAAAACGTAACTGTCTCTTGCTCCGTGCCGAGAACGAAAGCACAGAAGACAGCCCCGTGACAGATAATGTCATGCAGAACAGTTTTCACCAGGATGAAATCTAAACCCCTATTTTAATCTTCCCCCAATGCGGCCCAGCTGGGCAGCAGCAGCTCAGGGCCGGTGCAGGCCCGGTGCCCCTTGGTCACAGGGGCCGCTGCACAGAAACCCCTGCCGCAGTGCTCCTTGCCCAAACGCCTTCAGCCGCTGAACATGCGGGATTAACTCTGCACAAAGTTGTTCCACATATTGCTAACTGCTAGGCTGGGCACACAGCGCAGAACAGTTTGAGCGGAAGTGGTCTATTTCAGTAAAGTTTAAAAAGAACCTGATAAAAATCTGAAGGACTCTTAAAAAGGCTCAACTGGTGTAAATTGTTACAGTGTTGCAACTCTAATGGAGCTAAGATAATTTATTCCAACTAGGTCTGCACATGATCCTAAACATCTCTAACTGTAGAAGCCATTTACCTGCCAACATTGAAAGTGCCAATTCAACTGATAGTTCTTTAAACCTAGAAACAGATTGCAAAAATTATTTTATTTAGAATCAAGCTTAGCATCATTACTGAGGTGCTCAACTGAGAAACACCACAACTGTTATACCCTAGTGCCTACCGTCTTCAGCTGATGAAAAGCAGAGAGATCTGTGAGGCACAAGCAGCACACAAGACTACAACAGCTTCATAAAGCATGCAGTTCTGCACCAGAGCATCTTTGTCATTTGGGATTTTTCTCTTGCAAAGAATCATCTATGCCGAATTACAGCTTTTCAAGAAAAATCCTGGCTATACTGCATAACAACACAGAATGTTACACTCTTCAGTGCAGTCTGAGTTCAGCCCGCATTTTGCCAGGTTTGAAGCAAGAATTGAACCCAGATGTCAGACTTTCCACATACCAGAAAAGTGTCTTAATATATTTCAGCAACAAAAGGCATACATTTTACTGGTTGGAGAAAGTATTTCAGCTGATTATTTATGCCTCTAGACATCACATAAACAATGGAGTATAATTCTGAAATTTAGGAATGACTGATTCCCACCTGCACCTGCTTCTAGCCCAGCAGAAATTTGGGGCCAAGGACTGTGTTATAAACCACAGCACCAACCAGTGCTAAAGGGAAGAACTTCAGCTCTCATGGCCTGTTTGCTGGCCCGCTCTGGCAAATTCTGGCAAACTTTAACAAAACAGAGCCTTGCTGTAGATTATTACTCAGCTACTTTCAGTTACAAGTTTCAGCATTGCACAGTGCTGCTTCAGGCTTGAACAAAAAATTACGACTTTTGATCCATTCAGTAATGTCTTTGCAGATTCACTCTACGAGCCCAGTAGACAGGAAGTTTGAGTGGTCTAATGTTGAACAGCATACTTTGAAGGTTAACTCTTTTTCCTGGAGGCACAAGGTGTAAAATGTACATGTGTTCTAATGGCAGCATAACATCCAGTGACATTGTCTTCAAGCTGAGTTACAGAAAAATAATTAGGAAGAATTATTTTGTAGGACATTTCTTAATACATTTTCCAAACCATGCAAGTTCTCATTAAAGACAAAGAAAAAATGTACCTGCAATATTATTCCTTTTCTTTTGACTTATTTTAGTAAGCAAGGCTATAACCTACTTACATGCATAATTATATATGCATACGTGCTGTCACTTCCCAGAATATGTTAAAAAAATTGTTAAAAACAAGTTTTTAAAGCAAGATATGATTTGGACTGAATATTGAATTCAGAGTCACGTTCTTACACTAACAATTTTTCAAATACTGATATCTTCTTAGGTAAGCAAAACATTAAAATTACTAAAGGGAACAGTCTCAGAATAAAGTATACATATTCTCATATTAGCATATTTAGCTTTTGCTCCACCAAAGTTCCTCTGAACAACTGTACAGTATCCAGTGGCAGCGCTGTGAAGGAGCAAGATACATCCCTCAGCACCACCCTGAGGTGGCCTTTTCAGTACTATTTATTCCGAAGAGCTTGAGTGTAGGTACTGTTGTCAGGTAAATATTAGAGAAATTTTCATCTGAAACAGTAAGTCAAATCAGCATGGCAACAGACAGGAATTTCATTTCCCAGCTCCAGACACGCTCCTGGTTGTTCTCCGAGCCCAAACTCTCCATGGGAGAGCCAACAAGGACAGGGGTGACAAGCATCATGCTCGTCTATACCTTGATTTTAGCAAATAAATTTGACAGCTGCACAAGTATTTGCATGGAAGGGAGAAGGAGAAAATGACAATCTGCCTCTACTGTTTCTCAGCAGGATAATTTGACTTCCATTGATCTCTGTATTGCTGGCATTGAACGTCTCCAGGACTAAACTCGCTCAGCTCTCCCTGCTGACCACCTGGTGGGCCCAGCCTCTGCCTGCTCTTGAAGCCTCAACAGCAATCACAGCTTCCACGCTCCTCAGCCAAGTGCACTTTTCATCGAAAGATACTTACTCAGGGTGCTGAAGCAATCCATTATTCTCTCATCCATAGAAAGGCAGAAACACAGAACAAGAGCAGTGAAAGTCTGAGAAGTACAGGCCAGCTTCCATGTCACACCTTCAAACACAGAGCAGCTACAGATTTCTTTGCATTTCCAGTTATGTGAAGAAGTTATTTCCAAGCACATCCATAAAAAATAAACAAAAAAAAACCCCAAACACTAAGTGTTTTAATTCTATCACATTCTTCAACACAGAAAGTACAGTTCCTGGCCTATATCTGTAAATAAGGCACAGCGTGCCAGCCAGCATGACATCAGATATGAGGAATAATCCTATCTTAGGTTGTTTTGCCTTTCACTGAACATTCCTTACATTAAAAGGATGCAGCTAATTTTGTTCTCCCTTTACTCTGGTATCTCAGCGGGACCACTTGCTCACAAAAGAACAGTTCATCTTTTCACATTCCTAACAACTATTTAAAAATCAGCTGATGGTCTGCAACACTGAGATACTCCAGCAGAGGTTGCAATTGAGCTAAAACAGCTGTGGGCTGCGCAAAGCTCGTCTCTCTACCAATACCCCAGAATCTGGGATGCTCCTACTATTTATCATGGATATATCATGGATATATTTCTTCTTTCAATACGTAAGATCTTCACATGCTATGACTAAAATATAATAAAAGGAGATGAAATTTAAATAAGCACTAGGAAGTTTTATAGGTAGGAAAACATTTTCATGTGGCATTTCTCAAAACAGCTTTTTCTTAGACATAAAGCCTCACACGTCAGTTAGTACATTTAGCTTTTACTCCAGCAAAGTTCCTCTGAACAACCGTAAATTGCGGCAGCTCAGCCTTTAAGTAGTTGAGAGAAAGACTGTAACAGTGGCTGGATTATTTTCCAGTAGCTACACTTTTTCACCCTTAGCACAAGAGTGCTATCTCCACACAACTTCTGAGAAGATAATTTATAGACAAGTGATGCTTAAACAATAATTGTGCCAGCACAACAGGAGTCTGCAATGCCTGTCACAAGCAGGTCCAAGTCTGTGATTGCTCGTATCTCACTATTTCTATAGCTGTAACAACATCACGAATGAAAAATGACAGTTCTAAGGCTGAGACAAATTTTGGTATTTTGCATGTTTAAAAATGTTACGACTACCAATGGAACATATTTTTGTTTACCCTTTAATTTTAATCACTTAAACACTGTTTTATGAAGCCTTCTACTGCTGACTTTTAATAATCTTTAGTTCTTGAACAGACACAATTTAAATGCAAATAATTAATATTTATAACATATAATAGGCCCTAACACCAACATAAAATTAACATGCCCTAACCATAACAGTAATAGACCTAACCCTAGCCTAGTGGCATGATGCCACTGGTTTAATGGCTTGCTTTGCCATGGGTCTTTTCGGCCACATTGTGACCGTTAGCAATACCTGTGACGGACACAGGCCGGGGTTTGCTGGTTACCAAGCACTAGGTTCTTTGGCTAGAACATGAGGATGAAGATATCCATCAGTGGCAGCACCCTGTGTGCTAGCTGTCCAGATGCAAAAGGAAGACGCAGAGGTCATCTTCCCAGATCCTCTGTTGCTTTATTTTCACAGGAAAGACCCTTTTGTTACAGACCCTTCCTGCTTCTCTCGCAGGGGGTTTATTTTTGAACCCATTAGCATTCGAAGCACTTTTTGCAATGGACTTCCAAGTTTGGAAGGATTTGCTCCACTGAAGGACTGGTAGAAGGTTCTGATACGAAGCAGAAAAAAATGTTGGGTTTTTTGTATTCAGAAGCCACCAAGGAAGACTGAGTTGTTAAATGCAGCTCTGTGGTAGCCTGTGCTAGGGTTTTGTGAAGAGATTTGCCTGGCATATCGAAGAACAGTTCAGTCTGCAGTAACAGCCATAATCCCTACCATTCTTCAGCATTTACCACAAACCAGCCTACTTCTTTCAGTGATGTAGCTAGCATCAGTCCCGCATAACAAGGTTAGAAGCCAGCATCTGCTCCTTCCATGCCGTTCTGCCGAACTGGATAACTCTGCATAAGAACAAATGGAGTAGTCACTGTCTTTTACTCTCTAACTAGAGCTTTGTAAAATCCATCTGCCATTTCAAAACTTGTGTTGCATTTTTTGTTCAGAAAAGAGCTATACAATTATGCAATTGTAACCTTTTTTTGCTGTTACTTTTCTAAAATAAGGGCGCAGGTTTGGTAGGTGCAGGCTAGTGTGGCTATGCTGGTTTGTTGCTTGGGTGTTTTTGTAACAGTTAATGGGAGAAGATAATGGGTTTTTTAACAGAACACATGCATTCTGTAGAGAAAAATATAGTGATAAAAAGTAAGTAGCTCATAACGCAGTAAATACATAGTGCTATATCGGCCAAACGTGTTTACAGGCTGAGAGCTGATTTGAGGGAAAAAAAAACAGGCTATAATTTTTCAGTTTTTTATGCTTCTTTGATTAATGCTGTCAGAGTTGATACCATGATACTATATACAAAAAGAAAATGCAAATTCATAAAGACTTGGTTTAAATGTAATTAAATACTATGACAATAAGTTTATACAAAAAAAAAGCCTTTACTTGCCAGAAACTTAACCATCTGACATTCTGTAGCTGAAAACATATTCATGAACTGAAGACTATTCCACAACTTTTTCCATTACAAAGAAGATTTTTCAAATCGTTCAAATGGGACCTACTAACTAGATGATCCATATTTTTGGTGTGTTTTGAAGTCACGGTTATGTTAAGATTTCTGCAGTGCAACTATTCAGAGTTAATTTTTTCTGTATATTTTCAGATTAATTTTGTCCATCGTGCAAGATACTATAGGATACTTATAAATATTCGAAGATATTGTACACATACTTCACACCTTTGCAGCTCTTTATTTTATACCTAGAGATTGGCTGTTAAACAAAGATAAAGTGTCAATACCTTATAACCATATATTTTACTACGTGGGGAAATCACTTGCTTGGTTTTTCTAAGGGCAGGCGTTGAAGTTGACATTATAATGACAAAACCAGGTACTGTTTTCCTTTTATATTTTTCCTGTGACATTTCAGTCCATTGGACATCAGTGTGAATTGGGTATACAAAAGTTTTACAGGTGTACCTCATTTCCTGAATTGCAATAAAATTTGTTTTCTAACATGAAAAATAGCGTTAATGTGCTGTTTTCAAAAGCCTCTTATTACAATTTGGCTAATAACTTTTTCTTTTTTGCCTGACTGCAGGTATGTATGACATTTTAGTGTCTGATTTCAGGAGATGTTTTTGTACAGTTTTGTATCTGATCTGTTCAACTAAATGCCTGCCTCTCTCCCAGCACCCACGTAGCCTTCTCACCAGCAACTGTTGTTGGTCAGACTGCTATCAGTGGAAGAGATGCCTACTCAGTAATCAGGGAATGAGGAAAACAGGAAGGCAAAGGGCCTAATGCAGATCTTGGAAAGTGTCTGTGAGTACACACACACAGAAGTGCTGCCATTTATATTAGCTTTTTTCCTACTTTCAAAACTTTCAATCCTAATAACCAAATGCGGTCTCCAAATGTCATATTCTGAAAAATACAGTTAGTCACCTCTACGTACCATGTACTCGACCCTTCTCTTTATGTGAGAGGACCCATACAGAGAAGCAGGAATTGTTGGAAATCTAACTATCTGCTGCTTAAAGTATAAGGTGAAGTGCAAAAATAGCACTGTCTTCCAGCTCTGAGATTCTGACAACATCTGTGGCCACACATGCGTGCCCAAATATCATTGCCTATGTTGTCTGTTTCCTACTTTTTTTACCCAATCTTTGCCCATGGTAAGATCTAACTTGACAGATAACCCTAGAGGAGCAATTACTTGGTAGAGGGATTGTACTGGCACAGAGGCAAAAGTGCGGTTCCTTCCCTTTCCATTCCTCCACTTTTTGAATGATTTGAAGTACATGCCAATGTAGTGGACCCTGGCATAATCTTTGTTCATTAGATCCTTCTCTGCTTATCTCACCTTGAAACTGGTTCTGCCTGCCTTACTGTATATTAAATCCAGTTATTAGAGTTGAGTGGAGTAGTAAACAAATGTAAGCGCAACTCATTTGTGGTTACACTTTTGTAACTTTTCTGATGCCTATGTCCTGAAAGTTTTATATGTCAATTGTATGAGAAGCAGGGAGATCAAGTCAGCGTTACTGACTTCTGTCTCCTGCTTCATCCAAAATGCACTCTCCAGGACATGCCTGCTTGAGCAGGGAGGTTGGACAAGGTGACCTCCAAGGGTCCCTTCCAACCTCAGCCATTGATTCTGCAGTTCCTCCCCACGTACAATGACAGGTACGGGTAAGAAGGCTGAATGCCACTTCCTCCACGTTGTGCAGTTTCTGCCATTTGTTAGTAGCCCAGTGTCTGCAAAAAAAGAGCTCATTCTTCAGCTGCGCTATTTTCCTGTGTTTTCCTGCTCTCTCTTTTGTGAGCTGTAGCCAGAGAGACTTGCTTATTCTTCTGACCTGCACATTAGCAATGGCTAAGTTCTGCTTTGACAGGTTTTCGTTTTGAAGCTGTCAAATACAGAGAGTAATCTTCTTGGCCTGGGAACAGTGGTTCAAGCTAGGGCTGTTCTGAAATTGGTCAGGTTCACTCTGTGTCAAACTGTATGAGATCATCATAGGATGTTTTATACCATCAGGGGAAATGCAGAAGGGAAGGAGTTTGACCATTATTTGGAGGTATCTTTGCTTCCTTCATCTCTCTCTGTTTCTACACACAAACACCCCTTAGTCTATTCTGGAGGCTTTTTTTAGGCAAAGCAAAATAGAAAGTGTTAAGGTGTCTCTTAGGGGAACCACACCGGTCTCCCTGAGCTGGTGGGGATTATGCATTGCCAACAACTGGTGGTGTCATTCTGTGGGCCCACTGGGGGGGATGCCGAGAGGGTGAACTCAGCCTGCCCCATGCTCTGACAAGGTGGTGCCTATGGCCTGAGCCTTGGACAGGTTTGGGGGGTGCAGTTGTGAACTCAGTACCTGCAGCCAGCCATCCGGTGCTTGCGTGAGATGCCAAACCTGCCTCTCTTGGAAACTGATACCATCTCAATTCCGTAGGCTTATTAGACCTGCTGCTTCTAATTCCTCTGCAGGGCACTGTGAGGATGGACACGGGGCAGGCCTGGGTGGAGCAGTGAGGTAAGCACGGCTTCGGAAACACATTCACTTCACCATGGGTGGCCTGGAATCTTTCAGGCTTCCTCCAAGAGGAATGAACAAAAAGAACAGAGGCCTTGGTGAGCAAAGTGTGCTGTGCAACTGCTGGATTCACAGCTCTTTTCCAAATGTCATATCTGAGGTGGTTTTACAGGGTGATGTGTATCAACATCTGCTGGTGAGGAGAGTATGAGTGCCAGGCAATGACTGTCTGTCGACTAGTTGGTCCAAACACACGGGTCTAGAAATGTGCTGATGTTATGATTTGTTGTAGTGGTGACTTGGAAAGTTCTTACAAAGCACAAATGTCAGAGCTGCACCAACCAGGTCTTTGTCTAAACGTTATTTCACATAGCAAAAGGTCTCCTGTTTTCTGTATTAACTCGAAGATGTATTTTCGTTAATAGAAGATACTGTATTCACTCCTGCAATAAATAGGAACAGTTGTTCTTCATTTCAGTGACAGCGGCATTTTAAGATACAGAACCTATAACATCTAAAATATCACTGATGGATCTGTTGGTTGTTTCAGAGAAGCTTTTCTATCAGCAGCATAAAAGGACTTAGGCAAGGAGTATAAATTGCCTGAGAGGGTCTGTAAGACTCCTTGTGTCCAGAGGTACCCAAGATTTCCTCTCTGTTTGAGATAAGCCACTTGCAGGTCCTGCTTCCCATGAAAGCCACTGTTAAACTGCAAAACTGAATGCTGATTGCTGAAGATGAGTTATTTTATGTAGAATTCCACAACCTGTTCAGTAGTTTGGAAAACCCTTGGATACTAGGATGGAAGGTCTGAGTGCAAAAGTTTGAGTGATTCTTTTCAAAGAAAAACAATTGTTCAAAACGGAGTATACATACAGAGGTAAGTAAGACTTCAACGTACAGCTCTGAGGCATTATGTGTAAAAAAATCTTTGGAATAATTAAATATTTTGAAGTATTTCCTCGCTTGTCTGTCTGCCCCTTTCTTTTTTTCATTCTGGCATACGCTTTCCCCGTCCAGCTTTTCAGCTTCTGTCGCAAACGCTTGTTATGCTCGCTCAGTCGTGTTAAATTTTGGGTCAATATGATGCACCGTTGCTCAGCCCAGCAGACCGACTACTTCTCACTACACTAAAGCACCAATGAAATGGCAATCTAGATGTCTTCAAATAATGTTTGCTTATCATTCAATAATAAAATGTAACAAGGATTATAAAGCATAAAGCAGTTTTAATCTCAGATTTTCAGACAAAAGTTTTCAACTCTGATTGCAGATGACACCAAACTGGGACGTGTGGTAGACACACCGGAAGGCTGTGCTGCCATTCAGCGTGACCTGGACAGGCTGGAAAGTTGGGCAGAGAGGAACCTGATGAGGTTCAACAAGGGCATGTGCAGGGTCCTGCACCTGGGGAGGAACAACCCCATGCACCAGTACAGGATTGGGGCGGACCTGCTGGAGAGCAGCTCTGCGGAGAGGTACCTGGGTGTCCTGGTGGAAAACAGGTTGACCATGAGCCAGCAGTGTGCCCTGGCTGCCAAGAAAGCCAATGGAATCCTGGGGTGCATCAAGAAGAGTGTGGCCAGCAGGTCGAGGGAGGTTCTCCTTCCCCTCTACTCTGCCCTAGTGAGGCCTCA
>Ga0065711_1026216_pt1 | contig 91697 bp, 45 predicted proteins | sample Hoacrofraction12_FD_59098 | JGI IMG/M metagenome (GOLD analysis project Ga0065711, IMG submission 59098) | Hoatzin crop microbial communities from Cojedes, Venezuela - Epithelial fraction 12 v2 (version 2) | ecosystem: Host-associated > Birds > Digestive system > Esophagus > Crop | place... | reverse complement strand
CCGCCTCATTCAGCAGCGGCCCCACATTGTCCCTAGCCTTCCTTTTGCTGCTGATGTAGTTGAAGAAGCCCTTCTTGTTGTTTTTGACATCCCTTGCCAGCTTCAATTCCAGATGGGCCTTGGCCTTCCTTGTCGCATCCCTGCACACTCTGACCACATTCCTGTATTCTTCCCAAGTGGCCTGTCCCTCTTTCCACATTCCATGGACCTTCCTCTTCCACCCGAGCTCCGCTAGAAGCTCCTTGTTCAACCATGCAGGTCTCCTGCCTCCTTTGCTAGATTTCTTTCTCAGGGGGATGCACCAATCCGGAGCGTGGAGGAAGTGATATTTAAACAGCGACCAGCACTCTTGGACGCCCCTGCCTTCAAGAGCCCTGGCCCACGGGATTCCTCCCAGTAGCTCCTTGGAGAGGCCAAAGTTAGCCCTCCTGAGGTCCAAGGTTTTGATCCTACTTATCACCCTGCTTCCTCCATGCAGGATCCTGAACTCCACCATTTCATGGTCACTGCAGCCGTGTCTACCTGTGACCTTCACATCCTCAAACAGTCCCTCCTTGTTTGTTAATACAAGGTCCAGCAGAGTGCCTTTCCTTGTTGCTTCCTCCACCACTTGCATCAGAAAGTTATCATCGATGCTCTGTAGGAACCTCCTGGATTGCAAATGCCTAGCTGTATGGTCTTCCCAGCTGATGGCAGGGTGGTTGAAGTCCCCCACGAGAACCAGGGCCTGTGACTGTGAGACTGGACAACTTCCTCCTCCTGGTCAGGTGGCCTGTAGTACACACTCACAGTAATGTCACCCTTGTGAGCCTGTCCCTTAATTCTAACCCATAAGCTCTCAACTTGTTCTTCTGTCCCCAGGAAAAGCTCAATGCATTCCAGTTGCTCCCTCACATATAGAGCAAGTCCACCACCTCTCCTTGTTGGCCTGTCTTTCCTAAAGAGTCTGCAGCCATCCATGACAGCATGCCAGTCATGTGAGTTGTCCCACCACGTTTTTGTGATGGCGACCAAGTCGTAGCCCTCCTGCTGTATAATGGCTTCCAGCTCCTCCTGTTTATTGCCCATGCTACGTGCGTTGGTGTAAACACACTTGAGCTGGGCTGTCAATCTCAGCCCTGACCCTGGCACGCCAAGCCTGGGCTCATCCCTACTGAGGTGGGCCATGTCCCCTTCCCCTTTCGAATCTAGTTTAAAGCCCTCTCAATGAGCCCCGCCAGCTCATGGCCAAGAATCCTTTTTCCCCTTTGAGATAGCTGCACTCCGTCTGTCGCCAGCAGGCCCGGTGCAGTGTACACCTCCCCATGATCAAAGAAGCCAAAATTTGACCGATGGCACCAGTCCCTGAGCCATTTGTTAACCAGGTGAGTTTTCCTGCCCCTTTCAGTGCTGTTCCCTACCACTGATGGGATTGAGTAAAACACCACCTGTGCCCCTGACAGTGCCCTGAAGTCCCTTTTGATGGCCTTGGGACCTCTCTCCGCGATCTCGTCCCCACCAACCTGCATTACCTACTAACTTCTAACTCATGTTACCTGTGGTTGCCTTATATAACATTTTAAATGGTTAAAAAGTGAGAAGTGAGAAATACCTTACTTCATACATGTTTCATTTTTATTTCAGATGAAGGTAAACCTGTCTCTGTGGTATTCTTTATTTGATTTCTACTTCATTTTTATTACAGAAACATGTTTCATCTTTGGTTTCTAAGAATAAGGTAACTTGAAAATACTACCCAGAAACAATGGTCTTGGGAATGAAACAGAACACGTTTTTTAACACAAGGGTATTCTTGTTCAGGTTAAGCAGCAAAATGTCCAACAGAGGGTGATAGAGACCATAAATTCGTCATTAGACTCTTAAACTATCAGACTTAAAAAAAACAAACCCAAAAAGTACAGTTAGCAAATAGTTAACCACTACAAAGATTTGAAGAAGGTTCATCACTTGAGAAATATTTTCAGTTAACTGTAAATACTGACAACTTTTCAGAAAAATATTCTCTTAAGCATCTGACAGTATAAAACTTAAATTACTTCATTCTCTAATTATTACATCCTTCAGCTACATCCATGTTCACTCTACAGTGTATAGTATCACTGTTATGTAATATTATTTTATTTATTTTTAATAGTTTTGATTCCTACATAAGTGGGATACAAAGTCTCAGAGTCCAAGAAGACAGGTAATATACGCAACTTAATATTCATTAGTGTATCAGATTTATTCATCCTTAAATCACAGGGAACATGAGATTTTACATATAGAACAGATAAAAAAAGTAACAAGATAAGTAATTTTAATAGATTAATCTGTCCTGAAACATGAAGTACTTTTAAGAAGAAGAATGAAGCGTATCTCATCTGATACAACTTTATCAACTTCCCTCAAACGCAAACATGCTATTGACTATTTAGATGTAAAGTTTCACCAAAGATGTAGCACTGACTTTCTAATCTTGAACTATGGAAATCGCTGAAAAAAGAATAACTGAGTCAATAATGACAGTGCTTTGAAGCACTGTGAAACTGTAATACTGTATTTTTCTTTAGTTTGACATGTATGTGTCCCTGAGTACTCCCTCAAATACTAACTCAAAACTTTGAAACAAAGAAAAGTGGAGCTGGGTTTACACACACACAAAATCTCAATGTAACCATTGCATTGGTCAAACAGGTCAAGTCTCTTTCAGCTGACATCCACCTTACCATTTTACTGAGGTTGCAAGTAATGAATAAGGAGTAAATCACTACAGATCAAAAGAACTAATTACAAGAAGCTGGAAAATGTCTGAACTGAGTTCCTCATCAGAAGAAAAATACAAACCTTTTAACGTTTTATCTAGATGTGTCTCCCAAAGCCTCCATGTTCAGCCCTCCGCACAAGTGCAGTTAATACTACTGCATATGAGGACTGTGTCAACTCCCTCAAATTCTCCCAACTCACACTCTCATTCTACTTTGCTGTAGTGAGAACCACTACAAAGTGCACAGAATAAGAAGTGTCTTTACCTGCTTTATCTCAGCTTTCTCATGGCAATTTATTGCCTATAAGGCACTGAGCACCAGTACAGCACTGGTTCTGTTTAACTCTGTAAGAAAGATCGACTGCATCCCTGAGCACTGAGGAACAGTTTAAATAGACACTGAGATTTTGATTTTTAGGTCTGCGTTTTCAAGACCATAGGAAAAAAGAAAGGGGGAGTGGGGGGGGTGACTCAAACCAAAAAAACCACTACAGCCTAGGAATACCTTCCCTAACAGGAAGGCGAAGGGAAGATCTTACTGGGAGGGTAACAGAGCAGATGGATTCAGATTCTCAGAGATGTGCAGTGCTAGGTTGAGAGACCAAGGGCACAAACTGCAATACAGGGAATTTCACTCGAATACGAGGAAAAGGATTCCACCACGATGGTGCTCAGACGCTGGAACAGGTTCAAAACTCAACCTGGAAAAGACCATGATAGCTATCTGAAACAACGGGCCCTGTTCTGAGTAGGGTGTTGAACTACATGACCTTCCCACTACGTTACAACCTCAATTATTCTACAGTTCTATGAATGCCACGTTACATTTTCACAGTAAGGATTCACAACCTGTTGTTTGTTTATACGCAGCTTCGGGAATTGACATTCTACACAGGCAATGGCCGATTTGCAGAATTCAGAACACTTTCCTGCTAGCCTGCTGAACAGTGCCTTTCCTTCTAACCCAGACCTCCAAGATGAATGTATCAGTATATGCTTCTGCAATTGCACAGTACTGGGAAAATACAACAGCTGGTATACTAAAACTATTTTTCAGTTTTCTGAGTCATAAATCAGAACTGTAAATAAAACAAATTGCTGGCCCTTTCTGAATTGGTTTGAGATCAAGAAAACCTTTAAAGAACAATCAACTTCACACAGATCTATCATCTAAAAGGAAATTCAAAGCTATGGCTTTGCTTGCACTAAGAAATATCGAACAGAAACATATATGGCGTTGTCCAGATGCGCACAAGTAAGAGGAATCGGGACATGCAGAGGAAAAGGCTGTATTCATGAATGATTTCCTCTGGCGAACCAACTATTTAAACTGAATTTGACCTTTCAATATTTGTGTTCATGAGTCACATCTGACCCAATTCTGCTTCTTTTGGCAACATATATGGGAAACATCAGCCAAGTGGCAAATGACCCTTGCTAGGAATTTATTTCTTTGATCAACCTTACCTGAAAAATTACTTTTGTTTTCTACACACCGTTACATTTTGTTTAAAATTGCTACCAATTTGCAGAAAAAAGTGTATTTATTCATTACAAAGGGAAGCTACAAAACAGACTGCAAAAAGTCAACACAGTAGCTCTTTCTGAACCCTTGAAAAATAACCATTCACTCCCATATTTTCTAAGAGAACATCACTGCCTACTAAATGGACAGGCAGTAAGACCCAGTTCTTAAAAACAGCAAACATGGACCAATCACAAAAGTTACACTAACACCAGCTAAAAAGTAATCAAATAAACACATAACTGAATAAACCATTATGTTGCAGACTGAAAAAAAAATCTCCAGTTTAATCAAAGAAATATATTCTATTTCTCTCTTATTTAAGCTTCCAGTCTTTTTGTTCTGGCTCTTTCATAGAATGTCTTCTGTAGAAAGCTACATTTGTGGAAAAAACTCACTGGAAGTCACCTTAATTGTGGCCAGAACACCTTCTGAATCCACCCTTTCAGCATTCCATAGTTTGTTCTCAACAACATACAGAAACATTAGTTAAGAAATAAAATCTATAATAGTAACAGTTTAATTTTTCACACCAACTTTACAAAAAAAAAAAAAAAAGAGAGAAGTTACAGAATTGTAGACTAGTTTGGGTTGGAAGGGACCTTTAAAGGTCACAGAGTCCAACTGCCCTGCAATGAGCAGAGACATCTTCAACACGATCAGGACAAGACACCATTTCACAGGTACAGTATAGCAACCTCTTACAGAAATTAACTATGGCATAGACAGTGTAGAGGCGAACCTACTAGAGAGAGTAGCCTTACCTTGCACTGCCCTGCCACACAGATTGAAGTTCCATTTTGGTCACAGGGTGTCCCATCTATCACCTTTTCAGCTTGTCTCACATAGAAGCGGTAGCCTATCGCACGGCAATTCAGCTCACACTTCTGACTTCCCTTCACTATGGAAAGAAACAAAAGTCCCCATTATAAAGACCACAGCAGTTTTACAAAGGAAGAGCCCATTTAAGTAACAAAAAGGTTTGAGAGAAGGAAACAAATAGGCAAACCGAATGCAATGTGAATGACTACATCAAATGAAAATCAACTCCAAGGTAAGTATTCCAACATAACTGATGAAAATTTAAAGTGTCTCAATTTTTAATGACAGATATTTTCATAAATGACCAAGAGTATTTTTAGTTTTAGAAAAATGTTGCCAGATTTAGTCTTCTTAGAACATATTAACACATTATGACTTTTCATGACTCCTAAGTGTCAGCAAAATTACACCATAATCAGAAAGATGTGCATCAAATTAGCCTCACATATAGTCACTGGTCAGTTCATGTCGAATAAGCATACTAACATTTGGCATTAAGTAACACATAAAACAAGCTAGATGTAAATTTTTTAAAAAAACATTATTTTTTCCTCTTCATTTTTACAAGTTGCACTTTAGTGACTATTCCTTAGTTCAAGAGAAAATGAAGAACAACTCTTTGATTTTTAAAAATATATAAAAACACCATTATTCAAAACCTCGTGATCTCTGTTGAGAACCAGAAGGAAATCAGTCCTTTGAACTCTGTTCGAGGAGAACACAGAAGACAAGAAACAGTTATCTTCTCCTGTGAAAATCTGTTACTTAAACAGATACAGCCTAACACTCCACGTATCTTATGCTATCAAGTTTGGTAACACATTTGGGTAGTCTTTCTATTTCAAATCATCTGTCATGTTGAAGTTGCACACAGTTCATTACCCCTATTTGCCAACTGAAACAACAATACTTGCAGTTTCTTTCCAACCAAGTGTAGCACTGTTACACAGTGGCGGTGAGGTACAAACAGAATTCCTTTTTCTTTTGACAGTACTTTCCTTGCTGCCATAATAACAAACTAAAATTCCCCTGACTTCACCAAGCTTCAGCTCATACCCTATACTGTAAGTGAAATCCACTATTTAATCTGTCAAAGGACATGCTACACACCTTAGTTAGCTGCTAAAACATGGTATTCCCAGGATTTCCTCTTTGACTTCTGCATTTTTGAATCTCCAGCTAAGACATAACAAATAACCAAAATCAATACATGCAATTATTTCAAATATGTATTTAATGTCTGTTTTCTGTAAAAATAACAAACTTTCAAGCTCAACTTAAGTTACCCCATGTGCAGACACACGATTAGTGCAGACCAATTCTGGAATTTGGATCTTTGATTTCCCCTCACGCAGCTATTTAATTGCCATTCGTATATATCACCTATTGCGTCTGGCAATCTTTTGCTAAAATCCTCAGAAACCTCTACTAATGTTTAGTGAGTTCATAGACCTGTTTACCTAAATCCTTTTTTGTAGAAGCTATGCATGCCATGCTCAGCTAGGTCATTTTTCCACTGGCTACTTTTTAAAGATAGATTCACTACCTTATCATTCCAAGGATTTCAGTTATTTAAAAACAAAAAGTGAGGTATTTCCTACAGTTCAATCTCCAAGTATAACAGTTAGTTTTAATGATAAACTGAGCATTATTCTTAGCAGCTTAGTCACTTCACATATAACTATTTTCAGAATTCTCAAATAAATACAATCCAGCTTCAGTGATTCATTACAATTGAAATCACTTGTCCTTTTCTGTGTCTGAAAGTGTCCTATTTTTATAACCTGTAACACTAGCCATCAAGCAGCACGTCTGCAGTGTACATTTTCTTATCTTCCCATTCCCTAAAGTCCAGTCAAACTAGCCATTTAGAGTTTCTGTAATGTCCTTATCTTCTTATGTTGATTCCCTTTAGTCCAAAGTATGCTGATGCCTCACATTCCTGTGCTCTTCTGCCTTGCAATATCCTTCATTTGGGCTTGAGACTTTAAAATTTTTATTTTTTAAATTCTTAGTTTGCCTTCCAGATCCCAAGAAAAATTTTGTGCTACTCAGAAAGATGAAGAAATTAACTGCTAAAGCATGGTATTTTTTCCTGGACCTCTTTCATCCTTTATTTATGATTTGATAGGTAAGCCTACTGCATTGCTAGTGCAGCATATTAAAATCCACAAGCAGGCAGAGCTTATTTGCTCTGTAAAATATGACTCCTATTTCATAACTTTTGTCTTTCATTCTTTCTTATTAGGAGCTGTTTCTGCTCATACAAAAAGAAATACTAAAACAGCCACTGGCTTTGACCAGTACCGAAAAGAATTTAAATAAATAAATCAAGCCTTAACAATAAACATGCACCAGAAGAAAAGTCTGCATGAGCATCTCTCCCTATAACCCCTTGGCTTTTGATATCCAGATTCTTTTGATGAGCAACTGTAAGGCACTGCCTTGGTTACTCACATACCAGTTAGTTACCAGTACCTAAAGACAATGTTCCTAGATGTCAAAGATCTGAAAAAAACTTTCATCTAAGAAGAGCAAAATCTGCTAATTGAATTGCCCCTATCAAGTGAGAGGCATTTCGCATTAGAATTTTAAGTAAGCACTGTATATTTAATATGCGTCAATTACAGCAGAACAAGCACATTTTAGAATTCCCTCTTAAAACAAGATACCACACTAGTAAAGAGCACTCCATTGCCTTTTAACCTCACATGTATCTTGACACTCTCCCTTACCTAGTATTTTGCCATGACTCTTGAGTTTTTATAGTTTAAGCTGTAGATCAAGCTACACCTTTGGCTTGGCAACTGGACATAAAATGTCAATTAAACAATGAGCTGTGAAGCGATTGGTTCCACACAGGCAACATATTTTAGTACTATGTCATCTGATCCCAGACTTTACAAAAGGATCTATCTGACCTCAGGGAACAGAGTAAGGCTTCTAGGTGAAGATCTTCCAAACTAAGCTGGCAGCAAGACACATACCCACTCAAAAATGGGCTCTTTTTAAGTGTGACACAGTTACGAAGACAGTTCACTATACAGGTACTGTTTTACAGGTCTTCCTAATGTCTTTGCTTTTCATTCTCATGCCCACCTCAGCACAACCACATCTTTGTGGAAATTCTCACCTTATACTACCTTATTAAATAGTGAACGTGGGTGAAATTTAATGCTACCGCATACAGTCTGCCAGACGTATTCGTTATTGATTTAACTGAAAGAGGTGCCTTTAGTAAATAATCCTGGTAACATGTAATATTTAGTTTTCATTTTACAGAATGAAAAAGTATCTAAATCAAAAAAATCAGTACATTTTTTTACAATGTCCTTGCCAAATTAACCTGAAGTACCTCAGGGATATCCTGGGCTTGGCTGAACTGCAAGACTTGGGAGTTTTTCTCAAGCCCTCTGTTGAAACTTACCTTCCACCTTTCCTTATAAGGAACAAGACTCAGGCAGGCGAGAATGGGACCACAGCACAGTTCTGCCACCTCCCACTTCACCAGTAAGGGTACTGAGACTTCATGTTTAATTACAAACTGCACCTGTTCTGCATCACCAACCTGATCTCCTTCTATGACCAGGTGACCTGGCTAGTGGATGAGGGAAAGGCTGTGGATATTGTCTACATGGACTTTAGTAAGGACTTTGACATTCTTTCCCACAGCATCCTCCTGGAGAAACTAGCTTCCCATGCTTTGGATGGGGGTACACTTTGCTAGGTAAAAAAATGGCTGGATGGCCGGGTCCAAAGAACTGTGGTGAATGGAGTTAAATCCAGCTGTTGGCCAGTCATAAGTGGTGTTCCCCAGAACTCAGTTGTGGGTCTGGTCTTGTTTAGTATCTTTATCAGTGATCTGGATGAAGGGATTGAGTGCTCCCTCAGGAATTTTGCAGATGACACCAAATTGGGCAGGAGTGTCGATCTGCTTGAGGGTAGGAAGGCTCTGCAGAGGGATCTGGACAGGCTGGATGAATGGGCTGAGGCCAACTGGATGAGGTTCAATAAGGCCAAGTGCCTGGTCCTGCACTTGGGTCACAACAACCCCATGCAATGCTACAGGCTCGGGGAAGAGTGGCTGGAAAGCTGCCTGGAGGAAAAGGACCTTGGGGTGTTGGTCGACAGCCGGCTGAACATGAGCCAGCAGTGTGCCCAGGTGGCCAAGAAGGCCAGCGGCATCCTGGCTTGTATCAATAGTGTGGCCAGCAGGAGTAGGGAGGTGATCGTGCCCCTGTACTTGGCACTGGTGAGGCCACACCTGGAGTACTGTGTTCAGTTTTGGGCCCCTCACTACAAAAAAGACATTGAGGTGCTGGAGCGTGTCCAGAGAAGGGCAACGAGGCTGGTGAGGGGTCTGGAGAACAAGTCTTATGAGGAGTGGCTGAGGGAGCTGGGGCTGTTTAGTCTGGAGAAGAGAAGGCTGAGGGGGGCCCTTATTGCTCTCTACAACTACCTGAGAGGAGGTTGTAGTGAGGTGGGTGTTGGTCTCTTCTCCCAGGTAGCTATCGATAGGATGAGAGGCAATGGCCTCAAGTTGTGTCAGGGGAGATTTAGATTAGATATTAGGAAAAATTTCTTTACTGAAAGAGTGGTCAGGCATTGGAACAGGCTGCCCAGGCAAGTGGTGGAGTCCCCATCCCTGGAGGTGTTTAAAAGACATGTAGATGCAGAGCTTAGGGACATGGTTTAGTGGTGGAATGGACAGTGTTACATTAATGGTCGGACTAGATGATCTTGAAGGACTCCTCCAACCTAAACAATTCTATGATTCTATGATTCTAAAATTCATGCACAGAATGTATTTTTGCATTGCGCATGTACAGATATATGTATAAACCTAGAAAAAGAGGAAACATATTTTTCTGAAGTGCTATTATGAAGTTCACACAGTAAGCCATAGTCAAAATGAATACAAGAGTGGAAGAGTGGGGCAACCCATACATTAATTTAGAGTTGCTTTTGTTGTCCTAGGAGTGATTTAACTGATCAAACTTAAATCACAATTAAATATCAACACATTCCATTCCCTTAAACAGACCATTTAGATTTCAGTGTGGTACAGCTTTGAGAAGAAAAATTCACCAATTTTCACGCAACCCACCCACAGATTTTTTGAAAGGAAAAAAGAGGGATTTAGATGTTACCACATTACAGCCAATGGCTGGAGTTCAAACTACGTCTTCAGCAGCATTTCAGCCTAAGGTCTCTTCACTGACCTGGCTGAGAGGCGGGCCAGAGCAGCAGCGTGCCTGCTGAGAAGCACAAGAGGGAAGAACTGTCCTCCCCCAGGGTTCACAGGCTGACGCTCACAGAACAATCCTAATCTCCTTTTAATCCCACTATTAGGAAAACACAGGTTTGTACAAGCCCACAACACGCTCCCGGCACAAGGCGTTGCCACCCTGATGACGAGGCGCGGCCGGCCTGACAGGCCCGACACTGCAGGCAGGCCCCGGCCGCACCAGGCACCTCAGGGCGGGAGGAGAGCACTGAAGGCGATCACTTGAGCGCAAGCCTTGCTCTTCTCCCGGTCTCGGCCCGGGCCCAGCTGAGCCTGGGGAGCACAACCGTCCCCACGCCCGCCCTGCGGAGGGTTCTGCCTGGCCGGGGCCCAGCGGGAGGCCTTGGCGCTGGGGCTCTGCGCGGACTCGTTCTGGTCCCGCATCCGCCTGGCCCAAACCGCCTTCGCTGACGGAAAGCGTGAGAAGCTCATGTCCTCAGAAAACACCCACCCCAAATCTAAACCTGTGCACGTTGAAAAAGGCAGAAAGTCACCATTTCGGAAACGTTCCTACTTGTGGAAGCTTTTGAATAAGATCCCTTTGCATTTCATTGAGAAAGAATATTTCCAGTGTTAAAACTTTACTGAGAGAGAGGTCTCCAGCCAAACCAAGCGCGTTGCTCCTTACGCCACGCTCAGAGGCATGCAGCGGGAGCCCTCAGACAGCGTGGCTTGCAGTCGAGGTCCCCACGTGACAGTCGCCTTCCCTGCATGCTGGTCAAGGCTGGCACAACCCTGATGAAGAGAGGGAGAGGCCAGGGCACCTGGGGTCACCATCTGCGCACGTTCTGTCCTCCGCAGCATGAAACCCTCCCACCCCTGCAAAGCCCCTGCCTCCTGCCCTCCACTCAGGCCTTCCTCCTTCCTTCCGACCGTCTGTCTGCCCGCTGCAGAAGGCCTAAAAGGAATTCCTGAAGCGAGCAGCTCCACACCAGAGCACCGTGCAGGGGGTGCTTTTGGACTTCATGTCAGCAATTCCCTTCCTTCAGCTTCCTCTTCCATCGCATTCCTCCATCTTCACCAGCCTCTAGCCCAAGGAAACGCTGCAGGGAGGAGAACTGGCACAGCGGATAAGCAGGCCGAGCCAGTGGTAGAGCTACTCAGCAGTGAGCTTGAAGAGATACAGAGAGCGCTCCACAGGCAGCTTGCCAATGCAAGGAATTTCAATCTAATGATATTCTTAGGAAAAAATGTTACAAGAAAGAGCATTCCAACTGCAATACATTTGCTAAATAATGTATTCAGCTGTTCAAAGGGAAGTTAAAAATAGCCACAGAGCCAAAAAACCCTAAGAAATAATGCACAAATCAAATCAAAATGCAACCGATCAGTAAACTAATGACATGGCGCAGAACCATGCACTGACTGCTCCTACAGACTGTAGTTCGTTCCTCCTTTCTGTTTTGGCTCCTGAGATTGCAAGCTGCTTGGAGCATGTACTGTGTCTTACTGCACACACATGAAGTCTCCCCCCACAGACAATGCTAGCTGTAGGTGCAACCAGAATAAATGATAGAGCAAAGAAACTTCACATTCCCCGTGCTGTGAGATAGGGACTGGAATGTTCAAACTCTCCTGATGGTTCCTCAGTCCAAATCTTAATTTAATGTGAGATTCAGACTCCCTGTTGTTATCTATGTAGCAGTTCTAGTTCTCCACAGAACATTACAGAATGCTTTCACCATTTGTCAGTTTTTGTAAGTTTGCCTAAACATCTAAAAATAGTTAATAACAACCTCTGCAATTTGAGAAACATGCCTCGAGGGTGCCCATAGAGAAGTGGCATGCACACTCTTGGCAAGCAAATACCACATTCATGCTAATACTACATTATGGGATTAAGCAAATTTAAATGCGGCTTCATTCTGTGTGCACACTGCCTTGTAAAGTCAACTTCAGTGCTCCTCTATATCGAGCCAAGATACACTCATCCACGATGTGTCAGAACCGATTGTTCCAGGAACAAGTTGTCTCCACACAGCTCAGTTATTTTCAGGGCCTAGCTTGCTATGGGCTATAACCAGTATTTACTCACTATAAAAGCTATGGATCTGCTTTCCAGGAGGTGTAATGCGGCATAGCAGACACTGGAAAAGCTTTTAAGAGATGTGCTTATGTCTATCCATGTAACATCTACTTTAGTTAAAACTTACCAGTGCTGTGGGATTTCAGTGACAGACTTGCAGATTACTGACACTCTTGGCTATCCCATAGAAATCCACAGGGCAGAGAAGGAAGAACGGTACAGTAAAGAGTCTGGCAAGGCTCCGGCTTCTGTATCCACTACATCTGTTAGTAAAGCTATAGTAAGTCTACAGGCTGATGTCATCTAAACAAAGCAGTGGTCTCTTCCATTCAGGAGATGTAATTTAATAAGTACTGTATTCACTAAGGTAGAACTTACAATTTTGTGAAACCAAAGTTTCTGTTTAAAGGTTTTATTTGCATATAGGAATTGCTTCAAGACACTTGTACATACAGGAAAACAAAGGCAGGTCCTCTAACACTACTAGCAGTAGTCTATTCCTTTTCCACGCTGCTGTGGCTGTAAGCTGACAGCTACACTGCAGACTTAAGAGCGACAAACCATGCCAGACAGAGGGCTAAATGTGACAATTCCATACTAAAAAGCACCCACCAGTGATCACCTGCGGAGCTCAGTGTGGAAGACAAATGTTGGTGTAGTACTCAATGTAGACACCTTTGTTTATGCAGCTTCCTGTGCAAAGAAGGAAAATGTGTAGGAAAGCAGAACTACTTTATTTAAGGTTTCACTGTTTGGGATAATAACCTATGTTGGCTTAGTTATCTGTACTGAAACATTAGTTCAAGTTTTGCAATTTTACAATGGAGGCTGTCAGGTCCATCACAGAAAACTGAGCCTGAGTCAGGCTGGTTTTGCACTGAGTTTCTGAAGTGGCCAGAAGGAATAATGCTTTTTACAGCAGTTACCTGTTGCCAGATTTCTAAATAAGAATATGCAAACACTGTCCAGAAAATAATTACCACGCAACTACATTTGGTCCTTCCAACAGAAATACTAATGTGGTGTGATCTGTTTTATTTGAGTCTCTTTTGATGCTTTGTCCTTATTAGGCTTGGGAACATCTCCTGAAAATAACCAGAAAGAGTTGTGTTTATTTTTTACTTTGTCCCTTTCAGTTTTGTTAAATTCTTATAAACTTTATTACTCTGGCTTGAATTTTTTTTCAAAAATCATTTTCCATTCTTCATTTCAGTGATGGAAGTACACTTCCTTTTTTTTTTACTTCCACTTTTCATTTTCTCATGTAATAAAGATGTTTATTACTTCACCTTGTCTCAACAACTTAATGTATATTTAAAATATTTCCTGCACCGGGTTTCAGATATTAAGTTAAAAAAAATCAAGCTTTTGTAACAAAACTACAAGTACATTTTAACAAATATGAAGCAAAAAAGGAAGATATCATTCAAGCAAACTCCTCATCTTTATCTGTACATACCACAGTATGTTCTGCTTCCAGATCCAGTAAGTTCTATGTTACATAGTCATGGGGAACTACTGCTGAGTAGATTCAGTGAAGATTTTTCTTCAGTGAACAGAAATATTTCTGAAAGGCCCCAATGTTCCATAATCTTATCTTCATATTTAGCATTTATGGCAATAAGAAACTTGCAAACATTGTCATTTACTCCAATTTTCCTGGTTTCTCTGTTCCTCCCAAATCCCTTTGTCATTAGAAAACTATTAAGGATACCTTCTAGATTTACTGTCATCCAGTAAAAATAGCTGGAAAATTGATTATTATTCTTGAATTAAAATAAAACAAACCAACTAGAGACAAGTAATTCATAAAAACACACACATTCAAGTCTCTATTGACCATCTGGACACCCGGAAATCAGCAAAAGATATAAGTTTGATGTGCTTTTATGAAATTCATTTTTGTTCTGACTGCCTAAAAATTTGTCTTAAACATTTTATGAATGTTCTACCTGGGTCTCGCTGCAAAAGGAGAGGAATGTAAGTATTTGGGAAGTTGCAATGTTTAATCATAGAATCATAGATTCATAGAATCATAGGTTGGAAAAGACCTCTAAGATCATCGAGTCCAACCATCCACCCAACACCACCATTCCTACTAAACCATGTCCCGAAGCGCCACATCTACACGTGTTTTTAACACCTCCAGGGATGGGGACTCCACCACTTCCCTTGGCAGCCTGTTCCAATGCCTGACTACTCTTTCTGTAAAGAAATTTTTCCTAGCATTCAATCTAAACCTCCCCTGACACAACTTGAGGCCATTGCCTCTCGTCCTATCGATAGCTACCTGGGAGAAGAGACCAACACCCACCTCACTACAACCTCCTCTCAGGTAGTTGTAGAGAGCAATAAGGTCCCCCCTCAGCCTCCTCTTCTCCAGACTAAACAGCTTGAGTTCCCTCAGCTGCTCTACGTAAGACTTGTTTCCAGACCCCTCACTAGACTCGTTGCCCATCTCTGGACACGCTCCAGCCCCTCAATGTCCTTAATAAAAGCTTCTGAACTGTCCACAATGAGCTCAGTCATGTCTGTCATTTTGAATCATTTGTACAAGAGTAAGAAATCCAAACAGCTGCCTTAACAACCTTCCAAGGTTTTTTTGCTTTTTTTACAGTGTATAGAAATGGCGATAACTCATACAGCGAGGGATTTTGCCCAGTAACAGTAACATAACTGCTATATGACTCAAACATCAGGCACTTACACTGAACAGCAGAGGATTGTTATCAGAATATGTACTTCCCTGCTCTGGTTACAGCTTTCACAGGCATTGGGGAAATCCTACAGATATAATTATTGAGCCATAATTAAATAAAGCGCCTATAAACAACTGTGCCTGCTTCAAATCACTGCATATTGCAAGGTGGCCAGGCTTTCCCGGGGATTTATCCTCTAATCACTGTGGCAGTGTAGTCAAAGACTCTGGGAAACCACAACACAACTCTCAATTCCTTGCCTTTGCTATTTCTTTATTAACAATAATTTTCTTCAATCAGTGCTCAAAACTGACTTTTTCATTTAAAGTTTAAACTAATGCATACACATTTGTCCACAAAAACTTTAAGATGTGCGTGCTCATAACAATTTAAATCTAAACTGTAGATGTCAATGTGCTGTTGGCCTCAGTTCAGCAAAGCACTTAGTCAGGTGGTTTACAGGAGTACCTGAATAGTAACTACTGTTGACTTCAGTAGAACTGCCAAAAGTTATATGTTTAACAGTGGCTCAAGGCCAATATCCCTTTAAATGACATGATGTAGTTTCTTCTACACATCTTAGTTTGTACTGTGTTGCGTTTGGAACTCGTTTCTGAATTTAAAGGAAAAAAACCCACACCTAGAAACGCCTGGCTTCACATCAGCCTTTCATTTGTTAGGCAGTCAGAATCCAGAGACTGCTACTTGTCAGTCACTGAAGACATTGGCCACTGGATGTCTCCACTGACCTATGCAAACATAGATTAAAGTCATCTCTCAGTGGAAAAAAAGGTTTTTTAAAAGGCATTTTGTCTGTATTCACAAGTCACCACTTACACTTTGCATACGGTGCACAGCAGCCACACAGACTTGCACCCTCTGGCCCTCACAACAGCCAGGAGATGTCATTTTCATGTGGACTGCACTTCTGGCGAAGCTTTGAATAACAGCTCCCCGTAAGTTAAATCAAAATTATTAAAATGTTGCTACATAAGTAGAAGAAAATCAAGCAGCAGTTGCTTAAGCTTAAAACTTTTTGCTTCCCTTTCTATCCAGCAACAGCTAACCTTGTATCAGTAAAATCCTCATAACGTGACGGGTGAAGACACAGGTGTCAGGCATGGGGGCTTCTGAAGGGTAGCAAAGTTTTCTCCTTGCCTTTTTACTCTTTGGCTGGCATAACTGGATAATTCACCTAAAGCTGATAATGTCAACTATTTAGTATTTGTACGGTTTGACATCCCCTGGGAACTGTTTGTAGGAAATAAACTATTAGGATTTCATGGAAGATGCCTCCTTTTGCAGGTATATTATACAGAATTTATTATAAAATAAAATGAAAATATTTAGGGAACATATTAATAAAGCCTAAACAACAGAGAAAAAAAACATGACTAATCTAAACAATCTCATTTTCTAGCTTATTTTTTAATTCTGGTACTAATCAGAGAAGAAAACCTGCTACATGCAGTGCAATTTCTCATCTGGAAAACAGCATGAAGTGCTCCGTCCCTTGAAGTGCTGACCAGTTCCTGAGGGAGGCTGACAGCTATCAGTCCCAACTGCTATTAGTTTGGGATGTTCTGAAAGGAGTTTGATACTGGTTTCTGTCTGTCTTTAAAATTTGAAAGAACTGATTATTTCTGTTTGACTTTATTAGAATCTTACTGGCCTCTGAAATCTCAGCTTGCATCCATATCTGTATTTTCAAATCTGATTTTATCTCCTTTAGCCCACTAGTAGCCCAGAAAAGTTTGTGAAGTAGAATAATGTTAAATTGTTGTATAAAATCAATACTTTGGCAACATTAGTAAGTATACTCCAAATCCTGCCTTCAGACTTTCCACAGAACGATTAGCCATTTTTACTCAGATCAATTCTACTGAAGGAGGACTTCATGTCACAGTTCAGAATAATAAATACCAACTGCAAATGGGAAGAAAGGAGATTCAAGTTTGGGCTTGTGAAGCCCCCAGCAACATTCCAGACAAAAGCTTTCAGACATCTCTTAAGGGAGCATATTTATGCTCATAAAGCTAAATAACTTTGAAGTCTCTCTCCTCTTGAAACACAACTCTGTATTTCAACACTAAAAATTCCCAAAGTAATGCTTTTCATGAAAAGACCATCAGTATAACATCCAGATCTCTAGTATTTAATAAAACTCTAACAATGATCCATAGAAAGCCTTGCCTCATACTTGTGTACCGGTGGAGTTTTCATGTAAACTAATGGCACACTTTTATGTATGTAAGAAGTCACTCTTCACTGAAGCGCATCCTAACCTTTCTTTGATATGAAGACAAAAAATCACTAAGTAGCCAAATCTGACAGCAGTGAAAAAAGGGAACACTGAATGCTGCTGTTTCTTGCTAGCAAGCTCCTGTACAAAACGAGCCAGCTCTCACTGACTGATTTTGTTGCATCACTGTCAAGAAATTTTCCTTTGCTTTCTTAAACAGAACTTGCTCTGAAAAGTACAGATTGCATTAAAGTCAAAATGTGTTCTGAAGGTATGCTTCTCTGAGATATTTAGCTTGGGGGTGGGGGGAAGAAGAAACATTTTATCTGTAAAAAAAAAAATTGTTACATCATTCCTTACAGGAAATGATGACACACTATCTTTTTAAATTTTTTGTATATAGGAATCAACTTTCGTTTTACTTTAATTACACAACTCGGAGACAATAACAATGTTTCCAGTCATCTCAACCCACAAATTTTTTTGTTGTTTTAAACAGACTGAATTTGCCAAAATTTCCCAGCCAAATCACTTTGGATAAACATTTTGGATAGCCCTTATCATTCCCCGCCTCTCTCCCCCCACTTTCTCCAGGGGAGGCAGTGACTCTGAAACACATCTTTTTTCCACAAATCCAGGCTCTGGGCTGATTAGCATACTGTAAATCATTTCATATCTCTCTGCTTGATAACCTCATTATTCACAGTTTTCAGTGCTGACATGAACATGGCAGCTTTGATGAATACAGAATTAAAATCCGCTACCTGCAGTTGTATAAACTAAATGAAGTTACAGTTGATTTATACAATCTGAGAATAAACCTACTTTTAAAAATCATAATTGTTACAAGCTTGTTTTATTGAGCAATATTATTTTCTTCAGAATCAAACTATTGATAAAATACTTCTGTAAAAAGCTACAACACCTAGACAAGATGAGAGTCATTACTCAGAAAGGATGGCATGCGGATTCTTTAATGACATGCATCTGTGTGCTGATGAAATTACAGAAAATAAAGGGAAAACCACAGAAAAAGGTTTAAAACTGGGGCGGAGGGGAAAGGAAGACCCAGTAAATCAACCTGATAGTCTCAGTTTCAGTCTACAAAAAAGCAATGATGGTATTTTACTTCTCGGTGATGCCCAGTTAGAGTGTTGGGGAGCCACAGATAGCACATAGTCCTTAACCAAACACGCATTCTTGTCACTAAATGTATTGCTATTATATCAATCACCTGCGTGTAAATTAATGCAAATGTACATTATGTATAATGAACTAATTTTTACTTCTCTCCAGTTGAGCTATTTTCCTGCCCCTGTACACTAGAATGAGCAGCTCCGTAAATGATTAAACACACCGCAAGCCAGGCTGCTGGGGAAGCGCTCACACCTGACACACGAGTCTTATCATGGAAAGGTCTGAGATTCCCATCTTCGTGGCTAAGGAGAGAAGCTGTAACTTGTACTACATATGAAGGCTTTGTAACGGAAAGAAAGCATCTGCTTTTATACTCTTTATACACAGGATCCTTAGCACATCTGTGTATCAATGGGCAAAGCAAAAGAGGAGACTAAATCCCGTTTTTAAGAGTTTGTAACTGTGCATTCTTTGCTCTGGAACAACACCAAGAAATTAGCACCTGAGGAGCCACTGTAGAAAGCACAAAACCAGAAACAAGCAGCAGCTAAAAGTCAGCCCCATACTGACTGTCACTGTCCCTTAGGAAATACATGTCAATATGTTCTGACTGAATCTTACACGCTTAAGGATTGACTTAAGCAAAAAAAATAGAATGGGGTGATGAGTGTTTCTGAAAGACTAGAAGAGACTTGTAGTTATTTAAATACTAATATAGCTATCATTAGGTCTAAAATGTCCTAAGTGTATTGATATGGCCTCCTGCCACAATCCTTTAATAAGCATATAAATACATAAGGATTAGTTAAAGCATTCTGTGCTTTTATTTACATACTCATGAAAGATATTTATTTCCTACATTCTCATAAACATTAGTTAAAAAAACCAGTGTTCATTAGAACAATGTTTTCACTAGGATGCCACTGACCTGGAGCTCAGTCAGTTAACTTGAAAGCTGCTTTCCCTCTGGTAGCATAAAGTCCTAAACATTCAGTGTTTGGAGATTTGGTTTCACATTACATTTATTTTTAAGACTATTCTTATATAAAAGGACATAAGGATCATTGCTGAGATTCAAGATTTCTTAGTGACTTTGCTTCTAATTTTTCTTTCTTAAATTTTATTTAGGTTTTCACACTTTGATTGCTAGATACTAAGATCCCTGCAGAAAATTGGAAGGTACCAACTCAGTGAGCTTGGATCTCGTAAAATCTAACTGGAAGACACTGGGAAGCCAGTTATTGCTCCCTGATGCTGGGAGCTGGTCTCTACCAGCTCTGACCCTAGCACTACTGGCCTCCACGCTCTTAGCAATTGCAGTTCGAAACAACAAAGATTGACTTCTCTCCTCATCTCCCCTACCACTCTCTGCTAAGGGGAAAATTAGGGTGTCTGATATAAGACTATTTTCATGTTGAGAGTTTTGCCCCATGAACCTAGGATCTGTCTCTCTTCACTCATTTGTGAGCTACCCCAAATCCCGTGGCACCCAGCACAGCACTGGGGTGCCCCAAGCAGGGCTGTAAGGCTTCTTCCGGAGGAGGCTGCAGCCACCACTGCTGAGAAGCCGCATGCCAGGGAGCAGTCCAATTTTATGTGCCCTTCTGCCTACAAATTTTACTAGATTACCATTACATGCAATAAATAGAACTAGATACTCTAAAGAAAGTATGTGGCAACTTCCTTCTCTCATCCCCCATATTCTGTCTGAGGGTTTGCTTTTCTGAGACAGACGGAAAGAGCTGACGATGTAGGTTTTGCCATCAGACTTTTAAACAGTCACACAACAGGCCATGCTGCCTGCAGATAAACCCAGGGTGCCTAGAGCCGTCGGGCTCAAGGGACTCACCCCTGGGCACTTGCAGAAATTACTGAAGCAATCTCAGAGCAGTTGTGTGTGTAAAATGACGGAAAACTAAAAATGGGACAAACAGTTTCTGAGCTGCAAAGTGCAGAACAAGGAGGAGCTGAGAAATGCTGAACAAGTCAACTCAGTTTCATTTCCTGGAAAAATTCCACAAGAACTCAAACCCACCGTTCATAAACACCCAAAAAATAATCAGGGCAGCAGTAGCAACCAGTATGGTTTTGTCAAGATAAAAATCTCGTCAAACCCATTTAATTTCCTTCTACAAACAGGCTCTGCATGCGGGAGACGTGGTGGCTGCGATTTAGCTTGGCTTTTCTGAGGTATTTGACTTCTTCAAGCTAGGAAAATGCCATCTAAAAGAAACCGCTGTAAGGGATGTGCAAAGTTGGTTCAAAAACTACACTCAGTAGTTCGCTGGCTGGGTTTTGGTATGTATTGAGTGAGAACCTGCAAGATCTTTCCTAAGTACGGTTCCAGCATATGTTTTCATGCACAAAGTAGATGATGGCATAGAGCGATGATATTCACAGATAACACCACTCTGGGAAAGGCAGCAAGAATATTGGAGGGAAGGATTAGAGTTCGAAAAAGATGTTGACAGCCTGGGAAAGGGTCTGAAAAGGCAGCATGAAATGTAATAGGGATTGGTGCGATATCCTACATTTGTGACAGAATAACCACCTGCACAAACACAGGCTGAGTAACTAATGCGAAAGCAGTAATTACACAAGGAATCTGGAGCGGTGACAGTGAATCTCATTTAACGTGAGACATCAAAGGGGTGAACTTCCAAAAAAATAACCAAGTATTGTACAAGTAGGTACAAGACAGAAGGTAGCCTGCAAATCACATCAGTAACTCTAACATTCAGCCAGAGCATTGCATCCGCTTCTGGACACAGGTCCATGTGAAGACCATCCAGAGGAGAATGCGAGCAACCAGCACTCTAGAAAACACAACCAAAGAGGGGAGATTCAAATCACATGCTGTTTTGAAAAAACAGAGAGGATGACAGTCTCTAAGTAGAGGTGAAGTGCAGAAGGGAACAGAAGTGTTCCTATGTGCCCTGTGAACTGGACGAGACGTAATGGGCCAAAGTTGCAGCATGGAAGATTTATATTATACTTCACAGAAAATTTCCACTGCAGGGAATAATTAAGCACCATTTACTTATGGAGACTACAGAATCTCCACCAGTGGAGACTGGCACTGGGAAAAACTGAATGAAGCCCCTGTGCTCTTTTAAAGGGTTCAGTTTGCTAACCTAGCATCTTGCAGACCACACAAGCCTTCCTATGTTTATTGATTGACTTCTTCCTTCTTCCATAGTGCCTAGTTATGATAGATACAGTGGTAGCTTTCATTCAAAATATTTTTGCTGTCACATAGTAAACTTTGAGATGCTGTTGTTTACCATCAAGGGAATTGTTACCATTAATACAAACAGTTCACAGCAGTTTCTGCATGAATAAACCTCACACTGTGGCTTCTCCCCGAAGAAATGTAAATATTCAGGCCCAGTTCTAGATATACATATGTTCAGAGTTCAAAATGAAAAAGGAGGAAGATTTTCTTGCACCTGGCTGGACTCCGTCCCAGGGAAACGCACCAAGGAGTATTAACCCTTCGTTGCAAAAATATTTCCGATAGGTCAGTTTTTCTCTCTGAAAGGCAGTAAATTGTGAAATTTCAGTCTTGCAAATCCTACCTCTAGCTGTGGACTGCAGAAAGCATAATTAAAATACATAGTTTTCTTTCACCAAGACTGTATATGAAAAGCATCTTCAGCTTGATCAGTGCACAGCTGTGAGTCGAGCAGAGTAGGAGCGATGTAAGTACTAACACTTATAAATCTTTCTGGAAATATTATCACAATTATGCCAAAAACAACCCACACAGTAACTGCTGCATCAGATGCCTAGGTAACATCAAACACATATATTTGGGTTTCTGGCTGTTGATTTAAAGGTTGCTGTTCATAATTTTCTTAGTTTATAAGAAAAATACTCCTAAATAAGGAAATAAGCTGCAACTACTTCAAAAGCACCTTGCATCCTCTGAAACACCTTAGTTTCCATACCAACCTCAGATTCGCCCCTTGAGCCATCTCACTATAAAAGTCTTAACGCCATGCTGGAGGTCAAACCATGAATCTCTAATAACAAAAATATCAGGATGATCACTTGGTAGTTAAGTACACCCTTCAAAACTAGAAAATCCTTCTCCTGAATGCTAAGAATCATTATCATCATAAGGAAGCAATACAGAGCCCGTTTGTTTAAAGCTTCACTTCTTGATTTCCATACCACTGTAGCCAACAGTTACCGATGTGTGAAAGTATCAGACCCATGTCAAAGATCTCAAACAATAAAGTTACTCATTTTTGTGAAATGTAATATTAAGGCGTTAAAGCCACAATTTATAATCACCTTACAATGAATGTGCAAGGCAAACCAGCCTACTGCTTTGTGTCCCTGCAGCCAGGCTACTAGACAGAAAACAATACAGAATTTTAGTGGAGATGTGGGACACTGCAAAAATCTTTCCAAACCCTCAAGAAAGCTAAGTTAATAAACCGTGTCCAGCCTGATTACATTCATTCTTCCCAAAGCAATTAGGAGGAGAGAGAATGCGTGTTTAAATGTGCAAGTCATTTTTAAATGTCTGTATCAATTAATGCTTAACATCGCATAGAAAGAGGGACACACGTTAATACAGCTCCCTTCAAATTTGCTAAAGCTGTTCTCCCCACCCCTACCTCAAGTTGGAACAATGCAACATAGTAATGCAGCAATCCTTTCAAGTCTGGCAGTTAGACTGCAGCCAAATATGTAAGCTATTCACAAATATTATCTAAAAATAGAGGGCAATCACAGTTGGTGATTTAGGGTTCACCTGGTACAAACCTGGCGGAAGAAACGGTGATGAGATAGCAGAGGTAGCTTTACTAACTGTCAAGAATCTGAAGGGGAAAGAAGGGGTAACTTCAGCAAAACACTATTGTGAGAAATAATGAATCACTCTCACAGACTTTAAATATAAATTACCTCTCTTTTAGCCAAAAAGCAGCTGTACAAAAGCTGATGTTAACCATTATCCATTTTCCATTGAAACTGTTCTGTGCTGGCTCAAACACTTTAAAACTATATATACATACAAGCTTTCAGCAGCTCACCGTCCCCCCTTCTGAATTACTGCCTGTTCTTCTGGTGAAAATAAGCTGGTTAAGTCCTTTAAGCGGCCTACTCAATGTGATGCCCGATCCATAGCGAATAATCACGGATTTGGGGAAAAATATCCACTGTTTCTCTTAAAGAGAAACACAAGAGGGTTTTGCACTGTTATTCAATACCCAGACTAATAAAAGCAATTAAATAACCCTTCTCACTCAATACTCTCTTTTATTTGACATTCTCCTAAATTCCAAAATACTCTGCAGTGAAACAGGAGCGGAAACATGAACTGGCACTACCATATCATTGCAAGGGAACAGCAAAATTGTATCTAGTGCAATGACTGTGTCTTTAAAGGAAAAGAGGAAAGTCAGAGGAAAAATATAGCAGCTCCCACATTGCATTAGCTGCTATTCTTCTGGAATTAATAATTAGTGGACTAGAGATGTTGCCAAGCAAATGACCTATTCCAATTCTTAGAAGGAGATTACTGATGAAATAAATATTTTTAATTTTGCATCTCTCTAAAAGACCAGTGAGCTTCTGTTACAATATACCCAAGGATACGGATCCTATCAAGTATTTGTGCTAGATAAACCTTACATACACTAACACTTCAGCTATTCCAAAGCTTATTGTCTGTATACTGACCAGCTTATGCACAGTGCAAATATAGAACAGAATCATATATTAAATTAATAACATACTCTTGAGAAGTCCAGGGAAGATGCAAGAGAACTCAAAACATATGGAGGTATTTTCCTGGACTTTGGACTATATTAAATAGGAAGATGTATTTGTTACAACTGGGAATTACTATAGACAGATATCTGCCACAGACATACTGCATGATATTGAACTTTAGAACATTTACAGTGCACATGAGGGCCTGATCCAGAAATTTGCATTGCCCTGGGATGTACAGATGCATCAGGAACACTTTTGGATCCTTCATTCTGAGACAGCCTTTATCCTGATTAGAACACCTTCCAATCTTTCAGTTGTGCCACTAAGTAAATTAGTAGAGTAGCACAGCTTCTTATATGATTACATTGTAATACACAGCCCTGGTGCTCTATCAGGTATTTCTTACACCAGACCAGTTCTCTAACAGTGAGTTTTAGCTAGATTTCAGTTCCTATATGCTACTTGTGTAGCACAGAAGACTCATACCAAGACTGTCTCTCCATTTCCAAAAATAAATAAACTTTATAGTAACAAGCTAATTCATAGCAATTGAGACAATTCATACTGGTTTTGAAAGAGATTATGAGAATGCAAATGGAAGGGCCTACAGACAGGCTTCCCTGTGTAAACTCCAGAAAAAAATAGAAGCGGGTAGAAGAGCAGATGCAAACGTGTAGACGTTTAGACATTTAACAACCTTTCACAATACATACAGTCATTTAAACTGCTTTATCTTCTAAATATTTTCTATCTCTCTTGGATCTCCAGCCTGCATGTGCCTGGTCAAAGTCTTTTACTGATGCTAGATGTCCATTGCCATCTGCAAACATCTCTGCAAGTACAAGGCCATGAGTCCACTCCGCAATGGGCAGCAAATACAGAGTCACAGAAAGTTCCCACTGAATCTCTTTAGCGTTGGTTGTGAGTCCTTCAAAAGACAATAAGGATGGCTCATGGGAGAGAGATGCAAATGAAACGTGTTTCAACCGAGCTAAGCACATTAGAAGGTAAGTGCAGTCAGAAAACAATCCTTGATCTAATACTTTATTTCCACTGAGGGACAATCACTTCCATTTTGGTGGTGACTGCAGACAGAGTGGTGATGGTACTGACATGTGGTTTGGCACAATGTAGCAGTACTAGAAATAGGAAGAAGGATGCCTGCTGGTATTATATATGATTCGATATGCTTAGTTTAGAGTCAACTAGCTAGCAGCAAAGATGAGCAATTAAGAATATCTTTTGTTTTTACACTGAAAGCAGTTGAGATGTTTCAGAGTAATTTCCAAAATGCTTGCAGCATTGTAAGTTAGAAAACTTTCTCATCAATGTTTTGACAAAAAACTTATTTACAGTCATAAGAGTTAATCGTAGAATCATAGACTGCTTTGGGTTGGAAAGGACCTTTAGAGGCCATCTAGCCCAGCCCCCTGGAGTGAGCAGGGACATCTTCAACTCGACCAGGCTGCTCACAGCCCTGTCCAGCCTGGCCTTGAATGTTTCCACGGACGGGGCCTCTCTGGGCAACCTGTTCCAGTGTTTCACCACCTCACCGTAAAGAATTTCTTCCTTATATCGAGTCTAAAACTACCTTCCCTTAGTTTAAAGCCATTACATAGTGACATTTAGTTTCTCCTTTATGGCATCAAGAATGATGGATAAGAATAAAACAAATAGCATTTTAGGCAGGATGCTTCATATTAGATCCTGCCATAGCTAAGACCTGCTTTATTGCATTGGACAAAATTGTAACCAGCTGTGTTCTATAAATTACAAACCACAAAATCAGGATAAAACTTCCCTTCTCACAGAAGTACTCCTATAATTGCTGAGATATTCACATAGCACTGTGATGAGAGCCAAACGAGTACCCAGACAGGTTGTGTCTCCTGCTCCCTAACATTGGGTAGCATCATATCTGACAACATATGATCAAAGCAGATTTATGTTCAGAGTGAAACAGCATTCAGACTGAGAAAGCATGACAAAATTGGCATCTGGGTCTTCAAAACAGGTGTAGATTTTAAAAGCAAGAATTCCTGAGACAGAGCACTGCACACAAATCTTCATCTTCACGTAGCAGACACAGCATCAATTCTATCTGCAGCTGTTTTAGGCAGGAAAAACTAACCCCAGAGTTTGGATATTATTGCAAGTATAGTCTGACCTAATTTTAAACTGGATTTTATCCAGTGTTCCTGCAATACCCCAAGGAGACATGATCCACTGATGACTTTTAAACTTATTTTCATAGAACAGATCCAACATTGTTCAAATATCTTCTTTAATTTCCTAGTGACTAACGTATGCTGTTTCCATCAAGATAACGTTTTATTCTAGTAAAGAAAACCAAAGCTTTTAATTTAGTAAGTTCACCTTCTTCCTGTATATGCTGTATCTTCTCTCTGTTCCCAGCTCCCACCCCAAATGAAAACAGAACTTGAGTCACAGAAGGGCTAAACGTGTGGACCCAACTAACCATAAGAACTTTCCATCTTGCCAAATGCAAAATTATGCAGCAAAAGCTGCTGTCCCCAGACAATAGGACCTCTGACATGTTAAACTTAAACTTTCCAACTTAGCTATTATCACTAGGAATGTTTAAATTTTTTCTTTAAAATGAGGATGCTGCAAACATGCTAGAAAAATGACTGAAAATATGGATAACTACCACTGATTTTAACAGGAGCTACTCAGACTCCATTGTGGTGGATAATCCCTTCAGCAAACTTCTATATGTACATGAAAACAAACATGCTGGTTTTGACTTACATTCATACGCAGTTAAAGTATTTCAATATTGCTTTGCTGAACCAGTAACTAGTGAACCTGTACAACAGCTGAAAGGATTCAGTATTTCTTCATGGTCCATTTTGCTCACACTTTCCGCATGCTCCTACTCTGGAACAGGAACCCAGTCTCTATGTATATTCCCCTTGCACTGCCAAAAAGACCATGCACTGCCAAGACGCTTCATCTAGCCACCACCCTCAAAAAAGCAGTCCCTTGGTTATGCCTCAAAGATCTGATTTAAACCCTCTTGCTTCCTATACAGATTTGAAGCAAAGGGGAACGCAGTTATGCAGAGCCATCTAGTTCGCACAGCAGGAAAGGAGAAGACAAACTACGGGTCACTCACCCCACCCCATTCCCCAAGGTGAGTAGCAGGAGCCAAAGGAACTCTGTAATTCCAGTTTCTGCCAGTCAAGACACTAAATAAATAAATAAATAAGTGCGTGCTGCAGAATGATCTTATTGAAACCTCTCCAAATTTCAGTGCAGCAACAATCTCTTAATATTGTTTGAATACAAACCAGAGATTGAATGTTCTGCAATAAAATTTCTGTCAGTGATGCTAACAAAAATATTAAATTTCAGCAATATGCTGACTTTTTAAAAATGGACATCTGTTTATATTTAGGTTCTTCATATGACTGCATTCAACAACAATGAAAGGATGAGAGCATTCCTTCCCCCAAGTCCCTCCAAAACTGGTAGGTGACTACCAAGCTGATTAGATTGAGAAATTAGCAGTGAAGGAAATCAAATCATGCAGTCCTTGATCAGGGGAAACACTCCTACTGAAGTTAAAGGGAAGAACCTGAAGTTCAAGTAATTGAAATCACTTGACATGAGTAAGGATTGCTGGATTTGGCACAGGACCTGTAAGGCATCCTAGACTGTCCCTCAAGGCCTCTTCATCCTTGTCTTCTGAAACTTGCCTGGTCCCGAGGCTTTGCCACCTACACTATGTTGTAGCAGTTTTGAAGCGTGTAAAAGCAGAACTTTGCTAGAGTTGAGGAAGTCTGGTTTCACATGTGAATTACAGAAAATTTAAACCACAGGGATGAAAACGCTGCAGTACCTATCTGCTGTGCTCTACTCTACTCACCCCAGCAAGCAACATCAGATCACTGAAGTGGCTGCCATTCAAACCTCCGTCCTTAGTGCTGCCACATCACTGGCATTGGACATACAGCAAAACATGACAACCAGAGCAGCTGTGATACACTTAAACACTACCTGTCTTCTATAGGTAATTTCTGGCTTACCATTTGAAATCCAGACCAGCCTGCTTTCAGTGACCCTCACACCAAAGAGAGCAGTAGTTTTCCAGTAGGATTTATGCACTCCAGCCACAATTACCAGCAGTCCTGCTGCCAAGTTTTTGGTGAGTTCTTGGCCAACCATCTGAACATCCATAGCTGGCAAAGACAACTAGAAAGCCTCAACCTTGGGATGCTGGGTTGTCACTGCTGTAACCCATTTCAGCGGGTGACTGAATATTTTTGTTCCAATGGGAAATTTTAAAGCAGCACTTGACGTCACTAGGAATGGAGACAGCCAGTTTCCCAGCACAGTTCCAGGTCACATACAAGACTCTATTGCAAAGAGTGCTTGAACTAGGAAATGAGGAAGAGACGTGGATAGACACAGAGCATTAGGTCTGCCTGGGAACACATGAAAAGTGTAAACATTGCCTGTCATTCCCATCAAGAAACTGGTATTGGCTTATTTATAGCTACCGATTTTTTATTTCACACACTTATTTTGGGGGAGATAAATAAGGACAGTAAATTTTCATAATAAACTAAAAATATTATACATTAAAATTGTATGTTCACAATTATCAGTAAAACAATTCTTGACAACAAACTGAATTAACACAGACAATTTAGTCTGTGTTATTCAAATAATGTAACTCAACACGTAACTTTTTTCATGTGCTTGAAATTTCAAGAAATGAAGAAAACCACAGTGAGATTAGATTTTTGTGTTGTGTTCTGCAAGTATAAATCTGAACTATTTACACTGAAGATGTGAAGTGTTTGAGTAAAGATTAAGAAGCTGGTTCCACAATTTCAAAGCAAGAGATGTGAGTAAATGAGATTACAGTTCATAATCAACCCTATGTATTAAATACATGTCAGACAATAAAAAGGTACTGATGACAACGCAAAACCGCAGGTGCTTTTACTATAATTTTTTTATTAATTGCTTTCCTACATTACCATTTGAACTAGCTATGTATAAACAAACTCCACAGAAATCTGTTCATTCAATATAACTCTTTCAAGCCATATTTTCCTACAGAAGTGAAAAAGGAAATGCAATTGGTTTCCTTGGTTATAAATGTGCTAGGAATATACATTTGTAGTAAACTAGGTAATGCCCGCTAATATCAAGCTTTCAAAAAAGAGCTAGATTCCATTGTACTGCCACTTAGGTAATATCATTAACACTTCCATAATCCTATTTTCAGAAATTTATGGCTTAGCCAGTGCACAACCATAGGAAAACCCATAAAATAAGCAAATGAGATGGCAGTAAGGCTTATTCTCTTCACTTAGTTTTTGCTGGTTCCCTCTCCAAAATGTCAATTGAGACTTTTTGAAGGCACATCAGAAGAGGGCACTGCACTTTTCAGAAGTCAACCACCAATAAGTAGGATCAGACTTTGCCATTTTTCTATAAATCATGACTCCTATTATTGCATTTACTAAATTTTAGAAAGTCTGCAGACCAAAAAAATATTTCAAGTCAGTCAGTCAGCAAGCCTGTGGATACTTTTTGGAGATATTTGACAGTATGGGTTAGTCACAGTTTGGGAGTTCTGTTTTTTTATGCTAGCCTGTAGACCTCACATCTGGTTACTGAGAACAGTCAACATAAAATCCTAAAGTAAACAGCACTCATTTATTTGCTGCTTCATTTTCAGACTTTGATTATGCAATTGTATTTATACATCCTTACTTCTAGAACATTAAGAGTCCCTCATTTATTTGGAATATTTATCTGACTAAAGTGAAGTACAGAGGAGGATAATAAGAAAAAATTACTTTTTTGTTTTAGTTGGTGGGATGCTGGAAGACTCAGCTTTCTTCTCTTTTCTCTTTGGTAGACTACTGTAGAAATGGCAGTTAAGTGACAGCACAGTGTTTGAGCTTGCATTTTCCCTATTTCCATTTACTGAAGGTCACCAGGATCAAGGTGGTTGTCCAAGGTCATGCAGGGAGCAAATGGCCCCATAAGAATTACAGCTCTGACTCCACTGCCTCACTTTTCTGCAGTTCTTTGTGCTAAATCACACACCAGTTAAAAATCTTCCTTCCTGAAAGCTAGCTCAATCTCTCCCTCATTCTTCTCTTTTACATAACTTCACTGCTTTTCTAAAGCTTGAAAACAATATGTGACTCAGTGACTTTTTTTTCTTATTTCTTTTAATAATAAGAATTACGGTATAATCAAACCACATCTCTGAGTATTTATTTCGTTACTTTTCTTTAAGATCTGCCCCTTCACAACAGCCTTTGGAAGTCTGAGAATAAACTGCTTTTCTCTAACAGTCAATTCCTTTTGAAAAACACTGGGTTTTTTTCCTTGCACTGAATTTATTTGGTTTCTGTATTTGAGGACTAGTTTGATTTGGACTTGATGATCATAGAATCATTGAATCATTAAGGTTTGAAAAGACCTCTAAGATCAAGCCCAACTGTCAACCCAACACCACCATGTCTGGTAAACCGTGTCCTGAAGTGCCATATCTACACATCTTTTGAACACCTCCAAGGATGGTGACTCCACCGCTTCCCTGGGCAGCCTGTTCCAATGCTTCACAACTCCTTCAGTAAAGAAATTTTTCCTAATATGCAATCTAAACCTCCCCTGAAGCAACTTGAGGCCATGAGATCTTAAGGGTCTTTTCCAACCTAAATGATTCTATGATTTTATGATTGTGGAAGGCTCAGCTGGGATTAGCAACCAACTTCTCCCACAGAAAGAACACGGGCTCCAACCCATACTTAAATATCACCTATTTTATATGGCCCTTTAAAGGATGCCTACATTAAAAGACTTCATAAGCATTTACTGACAAGATAGGCATTCCACAAGATGGTTACTGTTTGCAGTTTACGTGCTTAGACTGTGAGCCCATCATCACTTGTATGTAGGTCATTTGTTTCACAGAAGTTGTTACTCCTTTATTTGAACTGATTCCTTCAAAGCAGATATATGGATGCACATGGAAACATGCAGCACTCCAACAATAAACTAAAGGTAGCAGAGAGAAAACCTTGCAGACAGATGACTACTTAGCAGAAAAATACTACAGTCTTAGAATTAAATTAATCCTGATCTGGCCCTCATAGCAGAAAAGCACTAGGGTAATCTAGCAATTCAGAAAGTATTTCCAGCCCACTGGAAGTATTTCCAAATTCACAACAAGTGAGGCAACTCTTGGAAGAAGCAGCAATGAGCGGTTCACATCTTTCTATGAGGTAATCATACATCTTTCTATGAGGTATCATTTCAGGTTGTGATTTATTAGAAGTATTAAAGGCAAGCTGTTAAAATCTCCACTCTCTGAATCTAAAACAAGATCATATTTAGCAGAGATTCCACATGCTCAATAACTTATAATTTGTGTAACTGTCTAGGTAGCACCAGATTTCCTAATACTTGTAACCATACCAACGTAAAGTGAAGGGTTAAAAAGATACAACAGGACAGCATGACACATGTAGTATTACCTTTTTCTTTTTCTGATTCACGGGAAACAAAAAATACCATTCTTTCCATCCTTCAAGACACCGATAGCCCATATTTCTCTTATATTCAAAAGAATGGACAAGACTTTCCCTGTCTTGATAACCAGAGACAAAGGAATTATTTATATGTACGCTGGAGATCAGTGGTGCTTCATAAAACTGCTTTCAGGAATCGCAGGTGCAAGGTCAACTGCACCATTTCCCAAGGCAATCTGAAGTCAGAATACACTCCCGAGGGACAGGCCATCCCAAAATACAGAGCTTGATGCAGCTCATGCAAAATCTGCAGAAAGCCTCCTCCTACAATGACTAGATCAGGTTCTCAGTGGGATGCAAACTGAGTGTCTCGTTCTCCCTAATACCTCTCCAGCGTATTACGACAGGGCACACATGCATGCAAGTATGTGCTGACAGACTCGCATGCCAAAACTGGCTGGATGCAATCCAGGTGTCACACCTAAACTGTACAGCAGCAGTAGCATGATGAGGTAAACAAATATGCTTCCCTCTATTTCCACTAGACAGCCTCCTAAAGTGAAGGCAACTTATTAGCAACACACAAATGCATCTATTTGAGATACATGACAGCTTTCTGCATATAAGGTGTCTTTGAAAACAATGATCAGCTTTCTCTGCTCCTTCACCCAGCCTGTGCTTGGCTCTTCAAGTACTTTTTTCTTTTTTCTTTAAGGCCTTACCACAAACTGACCTACAAGCCCCAAACATCCAACTGCAAGGTCCAGTAACACATTGAATTCCTTTTTTCATGAATTTCAGCGTATGATATAAGAAAGCAGAGCACTATTCTATACAAATTTCATAGTTCTACAAGCCTACATCTAAGGGCAGTAGCATGTGCTGCCCTTCTAAGAAAAAGGCAGAGGGATCAATTATCAAGACACGACTGGGAGGGAGCCAAATTCTTCCTACCTAAGGAGGAGTGAATCTACAGGGAGCCTCCTTTGGTAGGCCACAGAGCGAGTCTTATGTCCAAGTAATAAATTAAGCCCGGCAGAAGAGGGGCTGCTTCAGACTCTGGGCATGGTGTCAACTCCTCCTGGGTTAGGGAGAAGGGCCAACAGTCTCCACTGGCCTCAGAAATCAGAAGTGCTAAACACTTTGCTTAAAAAACTTTATTAATGAAACATGTAAACCTTTTGAAACAATAACTCCAGGTATTACTTGCTGATGTAACACAATTTGTTCCAAATGCTTGAAAGAGTTACCAATGCTCTTTGCAAACTAACTTCTTTAAAACAAAGAAAAAAAAGAAAAAAAAAGAAATTGTCTAATTTGATTACTTCTAATGATAACTTCCCTAAATCTTCACATATATGTAAATACTTAAATTATGTGGCATATCACTGCTTTCATTAAAAGCCTTCTAATATGTAGATTTTATTAAACAGCTGATATCAAACACCACAGCAAGGATACCATCATGCTGGAACAGCTACGCCACTTCCCAGTTGCACAACAGGGCATGGTACAAAAGGCATGACAGAAAGCACCAAGTTTCCATCAGTGTGAAAACACTCACCAAGTTCACCAGAGCACTGAGCCTATTCAGGCAAAATAATCAAGATATTTTATGTGAACAATGTGACTCTCTCTGTATGACTTTCTCAGAGCAAAGAACTTCCACTGGAAAATATGTGCAGATCAGCCTTCTCTCTGTCTAGTGAAGTAAAATGTACTCAGACTATTTGTATATGTCTGCAACTTGTGCATCATCTATGTTTGGCTTTTTAACACACACTGAGATTGACCGCAATTCTGGACAGTATATAGTAGCATACTTAGATTACTTTGTAGCCATTAGTATTACATACATACTTAAAATTCAATATCTGCTTTAACAGTTTTCTGAGTTTGGACAAGGGTTTATTCAAGGGCATTTGTAATGACCAATTTCATTCTAGCGAAGGGCAAATGATTCTTTTTAGAAGTAGTGAAACATTCTTCTAAATACTGTTGTGACAGATAAGTCATCTCTGGAGAAAGAATAATGAAAATTGTTACCTTGCTGTTATCTATTATGTGAATTAAGCTTTGTCATCTTTGGTGCTTTGTCTTAATGAGTTTTAGTTCCAACAGCATGATAATATGCACAACTCCAGCCTGAATAATAAAGGATTTTGTTCATATACTTTGGGTTTTTTCATTTTTAAGGGCCTGATCCTGATTCTATCGAATTCATTATGAGCTTTATAATCAACTTTCACGGAGACAGCTGGATCCTAAGTGAGTTTATGTGGGAAACAGAAGATCCTTTTTTATTACCGAAAGAAAATGTGTAACATTGGGCAAATACTATCTAGTTGTACAGGGCCTAAAAGGTCATTACCTGTTCGAGCTGACTGAAAAAGCAACTAAAAGTTTTTGTGTTTTTTTTGTTTTCTACAAATAGTTCATTTTTTTTTCAAGTTTTTTGAGAGACGTTCTCCTTTCAATAGTTTTTTTACCTGTGTGATTTATTTGGGATGGTCTTTGCCTTGCACAGCTTGTTGAGGTTTGGGCCAGGAGAAAGATGAGGAACTCTGTGCTGAACTAAGCAACCCTCTAACTCAGTCCTCACCTCCAGGGCGGCTCGTAATTGAAATATCCCTGGTTTAAGGATTCACCTTAGCTAGGTTAGATTCTAACCCAATCATAGTTATTACTGAAACACCTTACCTCATGTGTGTCTGGCAACTGACTGCTCCTGTATTGACAGGATTTTGATCTCAGAAAGTTTTAGGAGTAGCTCTTTATGAAGACAAATGAAAGCTTTGCTACAGGATTTAAGGCTGCATGAAACCAGCTCTGTTTCAGGTTTTGGAAGAAATATGAATCTTATTTTACACTGACAAAATGGACTGGGACATGGGACCACATCTGAAACCTGCAGCTCTCACATTTGTGCAATCCCAATGAGCAATCCAAGCACACCTTACAGCTTTTGGTTTAGAACATCCAGGTCCATTCCATCCAAAAATACCGTGGATGCTAAAAACCCACACAAATCAAAAGTAAAACTACGGGAAAATCTTCCTGATGCCCCTGAGGCTGGAAACACCAACTTTTACATATGCTGCCTCTGGGAACTGCACAATTACAACAGTTGACATATATAAGTTCTCTCTTTAAAACATACTTGGGCTTTGAATGTGTAGATTGGAACCCAGCTGGACCTCTAAATGGCTGGATAATGATTTTTAAATGTATATTTGCTCAACAGAGTTATGAAGGTATTTAGTGGTAATACATATTTGCTACTCAGGCACGCATCACTAATAAAGTTTCTTATGAAAATGTCTTTAACAAGTAATTGTTGCTATGAGTGCAGGAGCTACTTTTCAACCACTCATCTACATCAGCTCTATTCGCAAAGTACCAGCCTTAAGAGATCACCCACTTGTTTAAAACAAGCTGTGATTTTTATTCTGAGATATGCAATGGATCTCTTATTTCAGAACCCATCTGGACATGGTGTTGGGCAACCTGCTGTAGTTGGCCCCCCTTGAGCTGGGGAGTTGGACTAGACAATCTCCAGAGGTCCTTTCTGACCTCAGCTGTTCTGTCAGGTACAACTGCAGGTAACGACATTTGTTTCTACTCAAAGACTGCAATTCTAAGTAGCTCATGTTTTTTTTCAAGTTTCCCCTTATAAGTAGCAAAAGCTTACTCTGTGTGTAATAAAAACACTACCTTGCCCCAAGATCTTGCTGAAAAAACTAACGTGCATTGTACTTACGCATCAAGACACTCCTAACAATTAATCACATCTTCATACCACAGGATCTAAGGAATTTGTGATCATTCCAATCAATGTACCACAGAATACTAAACAATAATACAGTCAAAACTCCCATTTTTAGGGAGTTAGGTCTTTCCCATTAGGTTAAGTGCCCAAAATTAGGCAATAAAATTCATTCTGAAGTTTCTTAAACCACACATCAGATTGACAGGCAGACTTGCATCCACAGTTCCTCCAGACAGTAAGTCAGAAACATCTCTGCTGAGTACCACATATGTTCTAACTCCTACAGATTTTATCATCAATATGACTTTCTGTACCAAAAGCAGCCAGTAGTGCTTTCGCAGCTCTATAGACTTTATCTAAATGTCACAATATTTGGTATTTTTCTTAAAGCTCCAGATAAAAATATGACCATCTTTAAGTCCATTTTAAAAATGACTTTTTGATTTTCATATGTACAGAGACAATGTTTTTTAACAGCAACTCCATCAAAGGCCAAAAATTTACTAGGCAAAATCCCTTCCCAAAATGTGATCTTAGAGGCTTCATAATTTCTGTGCAGCGTTCACGTTTTTCAAGGATTTAGGCTGACTACCTATATTGTAAAACAACTATCCACATGATAGAATGTGGAGTAAAAGAAGCTTGAAGAAAAAAATTGACCCTGGAAAAGGAAATAAATATATTTTCTGTTCTGAAAAGCAATTCTCTGCTTTTCCTTGCTGTAGGACACAGAGCACAATCTGCAGGACATGCATCAACACATACTCTAAATAGTTTGCATACCTTCTCCACCCTTACAGGCAGCAAGGCAGCCCTCCAACTCACGAGCTCATGCAAGTTGAACAGTTGTAACACTTCTGATGTACTCTGGATAATGAGCGGAGCACTCCACAGCACAGGATGCTGAATCTCCTTTCATGCATCTGCACGCTCCCACATCCAGTCTGTGTCCCAGAAGAGCTCATACATACACATCTCCATCCTGTTCCTGAAACATTCAGTGTATTTCAGCACCTCACCTAAGATTATTTCCATAGATTCTTACTATTTTATTCCATTTAGATTCAGCTCATCATCTCAAAATGCTTTTATGGGTGTTGCTTTTTATATTGCTCAGTGTCTTGTTCATACCTAGAACCATATGAGAACTCATAGGCATTAAGTCTGATCACCCTTCCTGTTTTCTGCTCTCTGTCCAGAACCAAAGCTCATGGGCTGTCTTCAACCTTTTTTTTTTTAAACTGATTTTCAATTTATATTTATAAGGAGAGATATTATATATTTTTTCCAAATAATTACAGTTCTAGATGGGGAAAAAAAATAATGTGTATTGTATAAGCTTGGGCCAAACTAAAGTCTGAAATCACAGTCTCAGAATCCTCACTTATGTCTTTTGACGTTTTGGACAAAGAAGTATGCAATTGTCTGACTGCGTTCCTCATTAGGCATTTGGAAGACAACATCTTTCCTCTATAAAGACAGAAGTATAGCATCAGTGTATCTGTCAGTAACAAAATATGGCATCTTCTCAGTTCTGAGGACTTTTCAGGAATAAGTTCTTATTTGGATCACACAACTCCTTCTTCACAGCAGGTAAATCCACTGAATCTAGGAGTTGCAACTGACTTGCACCTATAAAAACAAAATCAGATGCCAGCCTACAGTTCTATTAGTGAACTCACCTTCCATCCATATATAATTCAGCCGACCTTTCTCTCACACAAGTTTGGCCTTCTTTTGGGCTTTCCTGGGGTACAGACCATAAGTAAGCATTACAAGCATAAGGGGTCAGGCTTTCACATAACCAACAGTTGTTCCCTGTATTTCAATTAAATATATTTGAAAATATATTATTATAAAATTGAAGAAAATGTGTAAGTTCAAATCCTTTTCAGATTTATTATAGTACGTATTTTTTGCTTTCTTGTTCTCTAAGCTAGCTGAAACTTTATTAAATAACTGAAATATATCACCACCACTGTGTTTTTCTTTTTCACCAGAGAAGTTACATATTAAAAAGTCTGGCCACCTTAGTGTAGCCCTCTGCTTCTCTAGCGCCAGCATGCAGACAGACTTCCTGCAGCAGTCAAGTACATTTTATGAATTTATTTTGCCTAATTGCACTTTACTCTCTACCCCTATTGAGGAGAGAGCACAAAAGGGGAAGCTGTGCCCATGCAGAAGTTTTGCTTTTTAGCAATGATCCCTGCAAGAGCCTATTGTTTTCTCCTCATTTCCTGACAGCACCCACCTGCTGGGGAGGCACGGCCTGTTCGCCGTGCCTACTGGCCATCCTGAGTGACACTCCTTCTGTGACAGAAGCGTGCCTTCAGCGAGCAGCCAAACGCAACGGTTGTTCCCAATGGGTTGCCAACAGCTTATTCCCTTCATGAGCAGTTGTCCTGTGGGGATTGCCACTCGCACAGCACACCTCCGGAGCCACAGAGGAGAGCAGCACGTTCACTGGATGCTGGCTAGAACGTGAGCTGAGGCCTCGCAGCTCAGCCAGAAGCAAACTGAGCCCCAGTTTCTCCAGAAAACCGTTTTTAAGACAGAACTAATGGAATTGGGACTTCTCAATGACACCACATACATTTTCAAATGCTAATAAATACAACAGGTGTATCTACATTATAATTTTAGTTTTGATAAGGAATTTCCTTTTGATGCAAGACTCCCTCCAAAATCCCTACTAACCATTGTTAGTTCACATTGCCAAGCAATCTCTAGGCATGCAAACTGGATTCCTTTCAAATCAAACTAATGTAGAAGACATTCTTCTTTGGATAAATTGCATTTAGTTCTTGGGATCACACCACAGCTAACCTAAAGAACAACTCCCAGAATGCATACAATATAAATGTTGGGTCCTCAACACGGTCATTTTTCTCTACAAAAATTCACACTCCCATTGCATGTAGACAAAGCCAATGTCATTATAGTATTGCATTATGCAGAAATTAAAATATTCTGTGTTAAGATGAGGAACACAGCTCTACATTAGACTTTTTTAATACGTTTCTCAGACTTTTTGAAATAGACCTAAGAGTAAATTCCCATCACTGAATTAACAATTTAAAAATTAAGAATTAATCAATCTCCAGACTATACTTAATTTTCAACAGAATTGGATTCTTTGTGCTATACAGACTTCTACATACATTTAAATAACATCATTTTCAAATATATACATTTATGTTTTACAGATCGCATGTTCTTGTTAGATATGTATGCCTGATTTCTATTCCTCATGAAAGAGAAATTCAAGTGAACTCATGGTTATAAAATTTTGCTCAGATCTGTATGCATATAATTACTTGGATGAACATTGAAGACCCAAAACTTTTGCATCTTAATGATAAACACTTTCTACTGCCACAGAAATCTCAATCTATGAAGTTAAAAGAATATTAGGATTTTTATTTTCTAATTATTTCTTATGTACCCAAATATCCTGCTGACCTACCCCTTCAGTGCCTACTTGTTTGCACTGGCCCTGGAATGAGATGTCTAATATTTGAGAAGTAATATTACTACAGTATAGTATCATACGTTATTAACTGATTAAACATGCAAGGCATGTTACATGAACTGTGGCTGAAGGAAAGTAAGGTACGGTAATACAATGAGTGTTTTTTCTGAAGTCTCACAACGTCGGACGTAAATGCAGGGGCCTCTTGGGACACAGACTTCCAAAATAAAGATTACCATGAATAATCCTAGAAAAGGGGTCTTTTAGGTAACAGTGTATTACTTATTTGTCCTTATGCAAACTGTATCTCACAAAACTGACAAGAGGCAGTATTCTCAGAAGCAATAAGCCTGAGGACTGTTTCTCAGAATAAAGCTGCTAGCTTGTTTTGTTGAATTTCATAGAAAAAGAAACACAGAATAATAATCAGCAGAACAGGATCATTAATAAAGTGGCACTTTGATAATAGCAGGACATATGTATGATACCCGTATTTTCACAACTACTTGAATCTTATCTTAAGAGACGCAACATCCTGGGCAGCAGAAAAATCCTTTTGAAACTCAGATTTGCTCTTAACAGCACAGCCTTTTATTCTCTGAAAACTTAACACCACCTGCTTTCAAATCTCTATTTGTAATTCAGGCCCCTGTCCTGCACGGTTCTGTAGAGAATGTCTGTAACAGAAAGTGGAGGTACAGTCTCTGGCATGTACTACCATATCAATCTTGCTAATATGATTAGAAAGAGCTGTGAAGACAAACGTATACAGATTTTAAGCTGTCTGTGGTGTAAGTGTATATGCCAGTGGCCAATATATGCAAATACTCAGGTCATCCTATTTTCATTGCAGCTGACAGCCTTGTTAACTAGATCAGACTATTACGAGGAACATAGGCTACCTTCACTTTGCCTTCCAGATTCAATATCCAGCAGTAACTGTGATCATTATCCAATATAAACAGGCGGTTTGGTCAACAAGAAGTCAACTTACATATGCATGCAATAAATATTTCAATAAGCAATTATGCAATAAATATTTATTGAAATATTTATTGAAATTATTGCAACAACGTAATAATTTATTGAAATATGTGAATATTGGAAGTGCTGCAATAAATGCCTTAATACGTATTGCAGCACAGTTTCATACATGATAAACTGATTAACATTTAGAGTATATGATATGAACTATACATACATCCAGCATTTCCTTCATATGCAAACACCACACAAGCCTGCACATACACAATTCCTCAATTAAATGGTGGGGGTGGATTTACCAGTGTATAAATAAGATAAGGCTGCTGTTAGGCTTAGCCACATAGTTTTAAAATTTGTTTGTGCACAGTTCAGTGAACTAAAAAACATATTTCAGTGCTGACTACTGGTAACTGTTTATTTTGTCTCTTTGAAAGCATTCATGCCATGAAAATTAAACTCAGATAAACAGACAGATGAGAAGTACACTTCATCAGAACGAATATCAACATGTGTGAATAAAACCAAAAGCTTATTTGTGCAAACAGTTTTGTCTGCAAGAGTCTGCATACATTGGGCAGTATTCATAGGACTTGTAAAGTCAGATAGCTAGCCTGATTTTTAATTTAAAACTACTTTTTAAGTCTTCCACCATTTTATTGTTATGATTTTTGATTACTAAAAGATGCTATAACTGAATTGTATGTTATCGGCTTGGGATTTTGAACTCTCAGGCATGGTAAAGTTACTGATCTTTCCACTCCATTTATGAAGAACTGAATTTTGCAGGTCTTCAATGCTATCCCACCATTCCTATTATTTCATTGGAAAGCAACAACATGTGTTGCCCTTGAGAACTTCAGTAATTTCTTTGGACTGGGGCAGTAGTGGTAAAACTACAGAATGGTTATTACTGGATGAGCAGAGCTGAGTTCACAGAACAGCGTGTGTTAGAAAAAGGCCTCAAAGCAATCCTGTATTAAAAGATCATTCCGATCCCCAAAATTTTCTGAAGGATAATGCTAAATGTTAACTGGAGATATACATTAACTGGAGATTTCAATTTTACTCTAGGCTATACAGTAAGAGCAGCATACTTTCATGTTCAGTACACAGGATTCCTCTGTCTCAGCCACGTGGGGCAGATGTTAGCATGTTCACTGACGAATTCTCCGCACTTTACAGTATGCAGCACATGAACAGTATTTTAAAATTGAAGACAAACTGCTAATACGTTATACAGCTATTTATTATTCTCCTTGTAAAATTTGATAAGATATGTTATCTTTTGCGATAGAATTTTTAAACCAGTTAATAATGAAATGCACTAGAGCTGGGCTGTAAAAACATGCGGGAAGTTGGCTGACCCTGCCCATTTTACCTCTGTGAATGAGCAACACATTGCATATTAGCTTCAGGAGTTGCCTTTGTATTTGCAATGGAGAAGACGTCAGTATAAAAGAAAGATAAGCAAGAGAGAAAGAGGAGGGAAAAAATTCAATATATCAAGCAAGAAGCAATAAATAAATAAAAATATTATAATATCTAAGGTAATAAATAAATAAAAATAAATTGTGAAAGAAATAACCAGATTTTCCTTCCAATTATTTTTAAGCTAAACATATACAGTATAAGTAACAGACAATGCATAAACACCTGAAAATCCTGTAAGTACATAAAAAAGCACGAAGAATGTTCACTAAAGTTGACACGGTTTTCAGAAGAAGATAAAAAAAAAAACCCCAAACCCAAGCCCACAACTTAACTCATTAAAAAAACCCAAACACCTGATAGTGAAATTAATAAATCATGGAAAATTCTCCCATGCAGAATTAAGACTGTTTAAACTCAGAAAAAAAGTTCTGAATATATAAGGAAACAGAGGAAGGATAAATTAAGCTTATCAGCACAATTTTTTTTACTCTTTTCCCTACTAACTTTCTATATGTTCATGGAGATAAAATTAATGCTTATTCTATGTGTTTGCTGCTGAAATTCAGATCTGATTAATGGATGAGCACTGGGAATTGTGTTCTTTTACATTTTAACTGTCATAGCCAACCCTGTCTCTAGCTGGCCAAGTAAAACCAACCACTTCGCTGAATCAGATTCCACCATTTACACCACAACTGAATTAGCTAGTCGTTTGTAGACAGCAGATCTAATCATGCTGTACAAAAAGCGAAGGATAAGAAAATGGCTGGTATTTTTGCTTTCCTGTGACAGTTTCTGAAGCGACTCATACAACAAAAGGAATTTTCTTGGGTTGCTCTGGCCTCTTAGGCTCTCAGATTTTCCAAACCTGTACTTAGAGTAGTCTCCTTCTAGTAAAATTAAAGATCATGAGGCAGACCCTCAACTGGTAGAAACTGCTATTGCACCATCACATTAAAACAATGTAGAACCAGTTGAGGGCTGTCGTAACAAGCTGTTAGTGGAGTTTGATTCTTCTTCCTCATGCAATATCATAACCCATGCAGATTACCCAGATTGAATAATACATCATACCATTAGCCGCAACATTACTAACCAAAACATAAAGAGTGGAATACTCCAGAATAAACAGCGACATATTCACTCCAGTAGGAAGCCTAAACTTGAATTTCTGACTCAATTCAGTTCAAAAGCTTTTCTTGCTAAAACTGCTTTTGAAAAAGAGCACTGCATCAACTAAACAGAGAGCCATTTCATTGATGGAAGACCTTCTGGGCATCTGACAAAGCAAAGCATGTTTTCCAAGGTCTAAAATGACATGTGTTACAAATGCAGCATTTAAAGGAGGAACATCTGGGAGAACAGACCAGGAAATCCTGCAAGGGAATTGGTGGAGCTGATCTTGCAATGACAGTGCAAATTGCTTTTGAGGAAAACAGAGAAATTATGCCGAACAACACACTGAATTACTCTCCACATTACAAGTGCTTTGGAAGATGATGGTAATTAAAAAACAACCTCAACTAAAATGCATCCAGCAGCTGAAAACAAACTAGGGGCTTGTTTTCTCTTCTTGTAGGGCCCATTTAATCAGTTCAGAATCATGCTTCTCTTCTTTTCATATGACTTGGCCATGTGCAAGAATCTCTTGGAAATGACTGAAGTTCAGCAGTATAGTAAGTACTGTCTACATATTGTCTGTCACTCTGGCATTAAAACATCCTCTAATCTTGGTCTGAGCTGCTTCTGCCCAAAAGACAACCCACCCACATAACCTCATGAAAACGATCCCCTCCAAACCCAGCAATCCCTCCGTCCTCTATGCTAAGGGCATAAGGAGAAAAAGAACCCTTTTCTTTCTTATTGTTCTTTCTTTTCTCTTTCTGTAGCACAGCAGAAGTTACAAATTGCAATGAATTCAAAGGTGATGTTCCCAATACCAATTTTTATTGCAGCATTTCTTCTTAACCTCAGATTAAAAGATTTATGGCTATCATATCCCTAAAAGGTCCAGTGTGATCACTTAATCCTGCCATCTGCACAGTACAGGTTGTACAGTTGAAACCCTTCGGATATGCATTTGTCTGTACAAACTACGATGTCTCTTTCAGAATGAAAGTAATTTGACTCTTGACACCCTAATTAATGCCACTAGTTAAATTCTTGCAGTGGAAGAACAATGAAACAAAAAGGTTTTTTCTCCTTACGCCTTTAACATACACAGCCAGAAATTGTTACAGTCCTGAGCTGGTTTTAACTAGACCAAACCAAGAGGTCTCCAACAGATCCCTACTGCTCTGTGTCCCTCTTGACCTGACTGGTCACACCCGCATGGCATACTGGTGCAGAGTTTTACCGAACAATCCTATCGGTGCACTCAGGCTTCCCAAAAAGAAAGCAATACTCGCATCTTCATATTGTATCAGATTACTTCACCTGATAATAGTTACTGTGATACGAAAACACAGCGGGTTTTGTTTCTGTTCTGGTTTTTTTGGATTTCAAGTAGCTAGTGCAACACTTCTTTGCAATTACTATGCATAGATGTTTGTAGATTTCTTTAAAACGTTCTGTATTCTTTTGTCTCCATGCACATTTTTATCTAATTTTGACTTTTACATATTAACACAAAGCATCATGCCCAGAAGTCGTTTAATGTTTCCATGACAAAATTTCATAATGAAGACATTTCTCAGACTTACTGGTACAGTAAAAATTAAAAGGAAATATCAGTATTTTGAAATGAGATATTTCGATATTTTCCAGTCTCACAGTGCTAACAATGCAGATATCTTCCAGGGAATCTTGCGCTTTGCAAGTAAACCAGAATGCCCTACCCACCATTTGTTAATATACCTCCCAAATTACATAAGTAAAAAAACTTTTTTTATTACTTTTATACAACTCTGAGGCAGTTTAAAGTCTATCTTCAACCTTCTAACATCAAAATGCACCAGTCTCACTTCAGAGCGCATCTTTCTTTCAATGTGGTAACAGATATTGAGAGGTAAGAGGGAAAATTACAAGCCAGAAAAGTGTAACAGTTCTTTCAAGGTTTTTTCTTAATTCATTATTAATTACTATTTTATCATTTTTGACTAACTAAAGAAATTGTGCATTGTCAACACATGTGAAAGCAGAAGAAACTGAATTCACGTTAAGGATTCACAAAGTGCAAGTGGCACAGATGATAACCAGGTAACTATTGAGCCCTGTAAGCAAGAGCACTGCTAACAGTCCACAGGAGCTGGCTTCAGCGCTCTGGCACAAGGGCTCAGGCAGACAGCATGGGTAACTCTGCAGCAGCCGACTGAGAGGCTGGCACCCCGATGCACTTGGCCCTCTGCTCCCAGCCGCTGGTCCTGCAGCCGCACCGCAAGAGGCAGATGTGGGTCCCAGCTCCTCAGCTGCCACTGCTCCCCACTGAATGCGACGGGTTCAAAGTACCCGTGTTAAATCAGAGCTGTGAACTTCCCTGGCTGTGTTAATGACTACAGCAGGCAGCTAACAGCAGCAGCACTTGAGGAGCCAGCCAGCACACATGTTAACTTCTGCCGTCCCATTGCTGGGAGCAGTTACCTTCAGCAAAGCCCTAGGCAGATAGCTGGGGCAGTGATGCATTACAGCCACGCTGTTAAATCACAGAGCCTCTCTGCTAGACCCTTTCATATCCTCACTGGGGAGCTCTGACAGATGAACTTCCTCACAGCGCTCCCTCCTTGTCTCATCAATCCAACATTCCTGTTCGCCTGTCTGAATTTGAGAAACCTTTACGGTTATGTTTTGGGTTTGGGTTTTTTTCAGACATTTTGATGATGATTAAGATTCTTTAGGGTGAAAATTCTGCTTTTCTTTGAAAGCAAGTTCAAGGTGTGATGAACTGACTGGACCGTAAAAAATTTAGAATCAAAATAATGCACACCCAACTACAAAACCATACAAACAGAAGGCACTGGTCACTGTCACGCAACGGTACGGTATAATACATTGCTATTCAAAGAAGGAACAAGTCTTCAATTGGCTCTCTATTACCATTTCAGTACCTGCACTTATATACAGGCTTTATATTTTCAGCTTATTTCTCATTTGGTTACAAATACAGTGGACTCATTCAGCTGTCATTTTTCCCCACTGTTTCCAAAAATTAAATTTCGTGAAAACTGAAATCTTCCCTCAGAATATGTTGAGTTTTGCTGAAAATGGGCAGAGGGAAGTCAAATTCATTTCCACTTACTTTTTTCATTTCAATGCTGAAACATTTTACTTCACTGATTTTTTTTTTTTAAATTGAAATACTAATAATATTACCATCATACATATATTTTGAAATTTTGACAATACTGACCCCAAATAATTTCATACCTAAAAAGTGGTTCGCACTCCTAGAAAACTTTCCCATTTTCAGTTTTTGTTCAGACTTGGTATGAAAAGAAGTAGTTCAAATCTTAACACCTCAACAACACCAAGCAACACTTTTCCTAAGACATACAGAGCAGAAACTGATATAGTCACAAAGCAGACAAATAAGTATCATTACAACTCACACCAAATTTTACATAAACATTGATCTGTTGTTTGTTTGTAGATGTTTCAGCTCTTGTCAGTAATGTTAAAGCACCTCATATCCATTAGAGAAAGACCACGAGACACCAAAAGGGCATTTTAAACTGAATTTTAAAGTCAGGACCTGGACACAGAAAGATGAACTATCTTTCTCACTGTTGGCTAGGAAATGTATGCCAGCCAGAAATCTGGTTCTTCATCCCACCCAACTCCCCCTCAGCATACCAGTTCCCGTGCCTTAAGCCACATCACCACCAGTCACAGCTACCTGAGCGTGGGGCCAACAGCACTGCTCTGCCTTTCCCTAGATCTGCACTGGGTGCATTATTTGTAATTTTATTACTTCAGTTGATCAAAGTAATGGACTAGATGTTGACTTTTTAGCTGTTTTGGCAGCATTGTTGGAGGAACTTGAAATTATTAAGCAGATGTTCTGCAACATAACTGGGGGCTTGTTTTGCTCTAATGAGATACAGTATTTGTTACAATGAAGGAAATTGCTTGTAGATTTTCTATAATGCATTTTACATACACTGGGTTACATTTATATTGGAGTAATGAAAAAAAATACAGTAAAAGTCTATATTACTTTTCAGATCTGATGATGTCACCAGACTCATATTATTATATTTGAAAAAAAGATCAGGCTGAACTTTTTGAGGTCTGTTTCTGCTTTTATACTTGATATCCACCTCAGTGGTGTAATGGATCCAAACGGTTAGCTCTTTGTGATCTGTCTCCAGAGGGATCACTGTACCATTTCAGCAGAACCAGCCGTAGTGAGTTGAACCTCAGTATTTTTAGAGCTCTGACCAAAATTATTCAGTAGCAGATCTCCTCTCCTTGCAGATCTACGAGTAAATTTAATGCACAGTTTCTCCAGCTCTTTCAAACTTAATTTTAAATTTGTCATGTTTGGATTTAAATTCAGAGTTATACAGTGCAATATGGAAAGCAAATTAACAAATTCACAAGTTGACTCTGCAGACAAATGCCAGAGATTTGTATCTACCTGGGTGTAAGAAGGAGGACTGATCCAGAAAAATATTAGCAAGAATTGTCTCTCCTTTGTAAAAGGCCTCAAACTGTGGCTTAGATATTTATTATGAGCCGTGCTTATAAAACTTACAAGCTGTCTAATGGAAACAGAGCACAATAGAAGCCGGTTCTGCTTTTCATTTTATATACTACCACTGGGAATCTCTTTCTTCTGATGTTCATCCATATTATAAGCTTTTCTTTCACGGCGGGTAAGATTTTCCTTGCTTTGAAAGTAGTAATTCATCATAACAAGAAGGAATATCAAGCATATATAAATGCCAGTCCAACTACATATGCTGGCTAAACTGGCAAAATCTTTTTAATTCCCTTCATAACACTCACCACTACCAAAAACCTCCATTCAAAATGTTAACAGATAACTCCAGAATACCTATATTTAAATAATAATGTGCAGCACAGGCACCGACATTCATATTAATAAGTAACCTCATTTTTCTAGCAGTTACATCAATGAGAGTTGTAAACTCTGTGCACCTTTGAAATGCTGGGCGACAAAGTTGGAAATTGTCAATCTGGGGGCTTTTAAAGCAGTGCCACGTTAAAAAATAGGCTATAATACTTAATCCTTATGAACCCTCTGTAGTAGTTTATCTTTACAACCTCCCATCCCTCCCCCACTCTTAAAGCCTTTCACAGTGACTCCAGACTGGGAGTGAGCTGGGCGAGTCTCAGTACTCAGCTTGAGCCACAGGGACTAATCTTGCAGGCTTTCACCTTGTATCACAAGAAAAAAGACAAAGTCTTCTCACTCACATCCCACAGAAAGAGGTTTTATCAGAGTAAGCAAGGCTTAAGCAAATGACTTTTACCTTGTGTTTACCACAGCCTGAAAGTATGGATATTACCAGCTAGCATGGTTCTAGGGATGTGCTTTTGTTACGCAGCAGTAACTTGCGAGCATGTCTTAAACTCTACCACTGCTGCGGCTCAGAGGCAGACATGGGACACCCGCTCCAGCAGCGAGCCAGGCAGCCCTGCACACCGGTGAGCCTGCAACGACGGCCTTACCTGAGGGAGCTTGGATTTTCTGGTTTGGGAAAAAATGGCTCACGCTTTCAGTGGCCTACACCATGCTTAAACATCAATCACCAGTAAGCCACCTACTATTAAAACACAGAAGCAGAAGACTCATTCACCAGATCTGAAACCTACAATCTTCTGTAGTTGGGCAGGCTTCCCAGACTTTTCAGGTAGCCACAACTTCTGGACTTGTGAACTTGCACCATACTGCTATTGCTAAGTGCTATCACAGCTTTTGGCCTTGCTTGTAGACAGACCCAAACCTCAGTTGCAGAACTGATAAGTTAAAGCTAAAACATTTGAAAAGCTAATCAGGTAAAAACACAAACTTTACTGGAACCAGAACTTGTGTATCTACATTTTCAGTATATCTAGGTGTTAATTTCCAAAATCTGTACAATGCCATAGAAAGTACACTAAGAAAATAGAATTTTTTGCCTAAATATTCTAGAAAGCAAAAATGCAAGTTCTACCGCTGAAAGTGTGCATAAGCAACTGTTGAGAACACTGATGGAAACTCCAAAAATAAATGTTTAGATTCACATCTGACTGCCTCTGAAGTTAATGTTATCTTTCCTTTTGTATCAGTCGATACTGGAACAGGCTCAAAATGAACAAACCATAAATGAAAGGTATCTTAATATATAATTCTTTCAACATAATGAAAAATAGTTGGAAGAAATCAGTCTCCCAAATGGGAAAGAGTCTCTATTTACTAGAACCCCGTCTATGGTTCGTTTCTCCAAGAGTTCCTTCAGTGTTTGGAGGTTTTTTGAACTAGGAATACATATACTATTTTGATTTTTTGTGAGAGCTGTTAATATTTAAAAGGTTCAATGGTAGAATAAATGTTTCACTTAATAGTCACAATTTTAATTGCTCAGGAATACATACAGTAAAACCAAAGATGAGACATTTTGGGAAGGGATGAAGGAGGAAGTAATTTGGTCTCCGAGATGGTCCTAAAACCCTTCCTTTGGGTACTTGCAGTTCCTCATAGAATGAAAGAAAACTCTGAATGCCATGTTATGTGCTGCTTCTCTCCGAGTCCCTGCCTGTACACTCACCCAACAGAACTGGGCCCAGACTTGACAAAAGCTTCTTGAACCTTTGAACACAGTAGGGACGACAAGTGGACTCTTTGAACTGAGTCATCTTTTATTCAAAGAAACTGTGAAAATTTCTAGTGAGGTCCTGAGCCTCCACAGAATTAGGTACATTATATACTCATTCTCTGAATACACAGAAATCTAGATATTATCAACTTGCAACAAAGTTTTGTTGGACCAGACTCAGTTCTGTTTGCTTCTTTAGCTACATGGTGAATTTTCTTCTAAATTACCTTATCCAAAAGCCACTGAAGTGAATGGGAAAAACTCCCACTAACCTCAACAATTCTTGGACCATTAGGACATATAAAAAGTCATATTTATATTGCTGTCCTTTAACTGCAGCAGCAACCTGAGTGGGAGCTCCTCAGCCTGCTATACACAAAGCACCACACTAGGACAATCGTTGTTGATCGGAGGAGATAAATGTGAAAGCTTTTTTTAAATTGAACATATGGAAAATATTATGAATCTATTTAAAACCTTTTGAAATGCATAATCGAATCAACAAAAACTATTTCCACACACAAACTGAGGCAAAGATAGTAACGTCAAAAATCTAAGACAGCTTAATAAGTGTTTTTTAATAGGGAGCCTCTTTTCTACTTTACTTACCAAACTTACTTTATGTATTTTCTCCCTAAGTCTCAGTTGTTCATTTCTTTTTAAACATGAAAAGAATATTCACCAGGAATTTTTGAATTTTGCCTTCTAGGTTGACCAACCCACACTGCACAAAACAAAGCATCTAAAATCAAGAACATGCACTTGATTTTAAAAATTGAAAATTGTACAAATATGTTGAATACATATTTCATACATTTAACAACAAAGACGGAACACATGTTGATAATTGTTTGCTTACTTGTTGCCCTGTTTATTCAATATTCCCCAAAGTTAATGTATAACATATGTTAAAATGATTACACAGTCTCAACCTCACAGCTCTATTTTATTCTCCAGACTATTTCATGGATCTGGGAGACATGGCAGGATCACTGGGGTTTGTGCAAGAAGTGCACACCTGCAAAACACTGTGAGCCTTAAGTCTTCCCCCATTCTAGTCCATTCTACTACACGAAATGGTTGTGCAGATCCGCATGACAAGGACTCCTAGGACTACAAACATAAAACTCCTGAAAAATAGTTTCCTTGTGAAGCTGTAAAACACATTTGTTAAGAGCATCCGAGCCTGCTTGTCTCTGTCTGCTACAAAAGGAACCTATCACCAGAAAGAACAGATTTAGTAGAATTCAGATGAAGATTCACTTTTTGTATCCCAAAAGAGGTGTAGGAATAAGGACAGTTGGTCCTTTTTACATTGGTGTTTTGTTATAAAGAAGCCAAAGGAAGTGAAAAACTTTGATCCAACAGCAAAGGTGAATTTTTGGATTGACATGTTGGCTCTGAAGCCTAAGAGGACTTTTCCCATGGACAACAGGAGTAAAAAAAGTCAGTATCATCTCAAAAAAGACATCCCAAAGCACTTATTCTACATATGTACTTGTATACAATAGCCATGCCAATGCAAACAGCACTAAAAAGTGTGAGAAAAGCTTCCTTTTGATAAGGCAGTCAAGACACCTTATTTACTCCTCTGTTCTCTCCCTTACCTTGACAAATCCATCATTCAAAAGGATCTGAGGCTACAAAATGAAACAGAGATTCCAAAAGATTATAATTCTACCCCTGGATAAGGTTGCCACACAAACCTTGCTAGAACTGACAAAAAAGAAGTATCAGCATTATTTCCTAATTGACACGCGGCAGAGGTTTTGGCTCTAAGAAAGTTGTGCTTGGCACAAGATCCAAAACAGAAGACAATGAGAAGATGGAGACCAACCTCTGAAATTACCCGAGGCTGGTTAAATTCCTAGGGTATGTTAATTTAAAGCAACCTTGCTCTATGCTAATTTTCACTCCTGGATAATCACTTCCACAACCACGCCCTCTGATTCCCAGCAGGACTCTGCTTATAAGGTACTCCCATGACCACCTTTATACCACCCACACTGCTCCCAGTATCGAAGGGATCCAACTCCTCAGTTGTCCACTTGCAGCAAGTTTCAGACTGCTCTGCACAGCCGCCAGACACAATGAAGCTATATAAGGAATACAGATATGTAAGGACGGTTACAGATCACGTGAGTTCATATATTGTTGGTTCATGTAGTCTTGTATATTAAAGACTTTGCTTGACAGCTAAGTCAGATGTTGAGAAAGCTGTGATGAAGCTACTAAGTACTTTACACCAGTAGGTTGGGCTTTGTGGATCAAAGTATTCCATTGATTCATTTTCATAGGGTGGTGGTTTGGGTTTTTTAAAATTAATTTCTGAATATTGGGTGTCTGTATCTTGTTTCAAGGGCCCCTAACAGGTAAAAATCTACTATAGAAATTAAAAAAGGTTTTGTTTACTCATTTTCAGAAAAGCAAGTAAAATTAGAGGATATTACAGTGGAAAAACATTGTTGGGGTTTTTTTTAGCTCAAGTCAAGAGTATATGCATTTGCACTGCATTTCGCAGAGACGCTTGCACAGTATCAGGTAATTTGTTGATACTGTGGGCATGAATACTGATCCAAACCCATGGAGGTCTTGCTGTTGGTAGCAAGTGGAGAGAGTCGAGACAAATTTTATTGAAGTAGGCTTAAAAGGATCTATACCACCCACTTCCACATGTGCTTCGCAAAAATCGTATCTTCCTTCTACATTCTGTTCTAGCCTAATAATCTTCATTACCACACAATCTGGATACAACTTTGTTTCTAAACTTGAGCCCAGAAGCCACAACATGCATCCTTCTCTTGCTCGCAAAGAAACAAAGAAGTGTGCTTTGAAATGAGGGCATAACTCTTCCTGAGAAGTTTACCCCACTTGCAATTAAGGCACCTAGGCAGGCCAGATACTCTAAAATACAGCAGTAAGTATTGGCCACCTGGATACAGAAGACAATATGTCTTCTACATCAAAGCTAGACTAAATTAATATAAAGCCTGTACGATTAGGACAGATACAGCTTGGCTTGTCAGCTCATCTCCTTTCTCCCACTTTCCTGTCTTCTTAAAAATACATTCTGTATACATGGTTTATGTTCAAGTCCACTTTGGAGTGTACTGAGTTTACTGCTGAATGATAACCTTTGATAGATGTCATTTCCCATTTTCCTAAAGGAACTAACAACCCTTTCCAGTTCTTGAGGCTCATCCAGGTGTCCATCTATAAACACCCAAATCTTCTTGCTCTCATCCCTCTTATCCTGTTTTCCCCTCCAAATAGCAAGTAGAAAAGTGGGGAAAAGGAGGTATGCACAATGCACTGGAAACATTACAGTATACAGGGAAATGGTTGACTTCCTACACCAGTGTGGTCCCTACTTAAAATAGTTAAAATATAGTTAAAAATATGTATGCATTATTATTTGAAATGTAACAAACCACAGAATCCCAGGTAAAAGTCAGGCTCTGATATCACTATGCGTCTTACAAACACAAATCAAAACACACATATTAATAAAATTATATAGGAAGAATAACTATAAAAGGTAAGTTGCCATGTGGAAGCATTAGGTTTCCATATATATGAGTATCTAAACATATTTTTTTCTTAAAGCTTTCTATAGAAGTAGTTACATATTTCAGCAATACACAGGATATTTACAATTTCCAGGTCAAGCTCAACACAGCAGATGTTCAGGAAGCAGATTTATTGATGAAGTCAAAGAAATGCCTCAGATACTTTAGCACAGCCATACTTTCAAAGCTTTGCAAACTTCCATCTGCTTTCTCTTGTGATCTATTCACAAATTGGGAACAAATGAAGGGAAAAAAGGGACGCAGTATACATGAATTTCTTGTTCTACTGCATTTGAATAAATTCTGCTCTCTTAAGTGAGCAACATTTCAAAGAGATTTCAGCTGAAATAGAATTTTCAGTAATATGTAAAAAATGGATACTTCACTGTCTCAGATAGGATTTCTGGTAAGTCTAAAGGAAATCAGAGCTCATATTCCATCAGAATTCAAGAGGAATTGTATGCTTGTAGTGCTTAAGCTCCTGTCAATAATGTCAGGTACAGAGAATCATTGACATTTAAAGGTCATCTAGCCCAACCCCCCTGCAGTGAGCAGGGACATCTTCAACTTGATCAGGTTGCTCAGAGCCCCGTCCAACCTGGCCTTGAATGTTTCCAGCGACGGGGCATCGACCACCTCCCTGGGAAACCAGTGCCAGTGCTTCACCACCCTCATGGCAAAGAATTTCTTCCTTATATCGAGCCTAAATCTACCCTCTCTTAGTTTAAAGCCATTACTCTATGTCCTGTCACAACAGGCCTTGCTAAAAAGATTGTCCCCATCTTTCTTACAGGCCCCCATCAAGTACTGAAAGGCCGCAATAAGGTCTCCCCGGAGCCTGCTCTTCTCCAGGTTGAACACCCCCCAACTCTCTCAGCCTCTCCTCATAGGAGAGGTGCTCCAGCCCTCAGAGCTGTGGTCCTCTGAGTCCATGTCTTTCCTGTGTTGGGGGCTCCAGAGCTGGACACAGTACTCCAGGTGAGGTCTACCAGAGCAGAGCACAGGGGTAGAATCACCTCCCTCGACCTGCTGGCCACGATTCTCTTGATGCAGCCCAGGATACCATTGGCCTTCTGGGCTGCGAGCACACATTGGTGCCTCATGTCCAGCTTTTCACCCACCAGTACCCCCAAGTCCTTCTCGGCAGGGCTGCTCTCAATCCCTTCATCCCCCAGCCCAGATGTAGGACCTTGCACTTGGCCTTATTGAACCTCATGAGGTTCACACAGGCCCATTTCTTGAGCTTGTCCTGGTCCCTCTGGATGGCATCCTGTCCTTCTGGCGCGTCAACTGCACCACCCAGCTTGGTGTCATCTGCAAACTTGCTGACGGTGCACTCAATCCTACCATCCACATCGCTGACAAAGACATTAAACAGTGCTGGTCCCAATATGGACCCCTGAGGGACACCACTGGTCACCCATCTCTGTCTGGTCATTGAGCCATTGACCACTACCCTCATGTATTTGATCACCACACTCATATGCTTCAGGATGTTTTATCTTACATTAATCTGCTACTGGCTTACTGTTCAGTTCGATGTTACTCATTTGTTAAGTAACCGTTCCTGCAACGGCTGGAGATTAAGACAGATCCAACTTGAAAGTAGTCCAACAGATAACAGAAAAAGCCAAGCAAAGCATACTGCAGTATATTTCATCTGTCAACTCACACAGTAGTTGAAGACCTGAAATATAATAATAATGTAATAATAATATAATATACGATATTGTAAAATACAAAACAGGACAAAGTGTTCACTAGATTTTTTCCAAATTTATTTCCTAAATCTCAGATTATGCTAGATCACAACCCTGAAGAAAACTGTACGTGAAATGTACACGTGAACAGCATATGGAAGGGAATTATATCAGCATAGCTGTTTAACGCTTATTTTAATTCATAGGCATAATAGGCATAGACTTAGACTTTTGGTTTGCAGGAAGGAACTGAGTCCAACTGCTAGACAGTTGGGTTTTTTCTACACAAATACTACAAATGAGGAAAAAAAACCAGGTAGTAATAATCATTTTGTTTTTTGCGATGAAATATAAGAATGCCAATCAACAAACACCATCTACTCACTGTGTTGCAAACATCCCAAAATTCTGTTGCTTCTTTGATGGATCTGCCTGGCTACAGCATTTCACATAAAACAGGAATGACCAAAAAAACTGGTAGAAAATACAGTGCATGCAATTAAAGTACAAGCTTCAAGAACAACTAGCCACAAAATGGAATAGAAGCATTCAAGATTTCTAACAGGTGGAGGCAAAAAAAAAGCAAGGCAGAGAAGTATGATCTATTGCAATGAGAAATGAAGACTTCAAGCAGCTGCCTCATTGAATATAATACCTTGCAGCTGGATGAACTGCAGCACAGATGGATTATTTCTTGAGATACTGCGTATATACTCAAACATCTGTATGTTCACTAACTAGAAGTAACTTACTAGAGAAAGTATAAATAAAACAGTAAGACGACTTCTTGTCCTCTGGGTGAAAAAATTAGGTTGTCAAAGTAATGCAGACAAAACTAAGAGAATACTAGTTCAGCACAGCATATCCTGACCCACAAGGAACTGGCAGTTACAAATTAAGCAAGGCCAAGTGCTCATGACCTGGGACTACATTACCTTTGCTTCTCAAGGACTGCACTCCTCTAGTCAAGAAATCACAGGCATTCAGGAAACATACACCAGGGCCTACCTTACTAATCTTACACAAGGATGAATTCTCTAATTACTCTAACCTGAAGTTCCACTTCCAGTTAACCTAAGAAGATTACACAAATGTTATGTTTCTCAGTATATATCAAACTTTACAACGCTTCCAGAATGGTTTTATACTAAGGTGTAATGAAATCCAGCAATGGACAGTGAATGAATGTTTGCACTAATAATGTGCATATAAACAGTATGTACGTATAATTTATTTATACATGTATCTCACAATACTAACAGAAGAAAAAACCCACTCTAAACCACTCAAAACAAGTATAATATATTCAGGGTTGTCTCAAAACATTCACTGATTTGCAACATTACACAACACCCAACAGGCCACATTTATACCTGTCCCCAAAACTTACTGCAAAATTATTTGTGCACATTGCTAGGTATATACAAATAATTACATGTAATAACAGAAAACTTAGAAGCAACATCTAGAAATCTCACAAGACAAGAGAAGTGTTGCTTGGCAGAATTTTGATTTTCATTTAGCAGACTTGCAAACACTCCCAGGAAGGGATGTCCTGAGGTTCGCTAGTTCTGGTGGATGATTTCTGCTGATCAACTTAATGGAAAATGCTTCACAAAACATCTTATTGATGAGACTTTAGAACTGAATAAATGGTTTCCTCACAAGGCTATATAACCTTGTCTGCACAAAGCCCGAGCAAATGAGCCGAAACCTCCCAAACCGTGAAACATCAGCAAAACTACTCTACAGCTGGTTGTTGAGGGTCTGTAGGCAGTGCCTGCATTGTCCTGTTAACCATACTCCCTACAACAACTCTCTGAAGCCAGTCTTCTCTGACTTCTGGATTCTCCATTCCAGAAATGCTTAATGCTACTTGCACCACTCAGTACGTGACTGAGATTTTTAAACGATCAATTAGACTTTTCCTCTATTTTATATTTACTTACATCATATTAATCAGAGTTCATTCAGTGTCTTCAGTGCCATCGATTACCAGCAGACTGGAGAAGTTTCTTAGCAACTTAACATCTTAAATTGGGCCACTACATTTTGATCTTTATGAGAAGCTATTTTGTCACTCAAAATAAGTGAAATCTGCTGTTCCAAGTCCAGCAACAAAAAACACAAATAAATAAATGAAGCAGCCTTACATTAGTCTTCAGTATCCACCCTAACAGCAAAAATGAATTCAATCTAAATCAGAAATGCCTCTCATCTGGTACGAAGTACTGAAGTGGCAATGTTTGGTAGACACCTGTGGAAGTTATACAATTAATTTTCTTCAGAACTTACATTTTTCACAGATGTAGCTGGGAGACTTCTACAGCTAGATATCAGGTTACCCGAAGGTATTAGAAGGCAAAAGTAAACTCAGGAAGGATTTTACAACATGCACAGATCTACCTCTACAGTCAGTTCTTCTCTTAACACAACGGGCTTCAGGATGGAGTGTTGACATTTAAGTTGTTTTAGAGAACGAGTACCATGAAGTCCAGCGTGAAAAACATACAGACCAAATATCCTTCCATCCATTCAAAGTTTGGGTTCTGATACATTTCAAGCCAACAGAAGCCAGATGAAATTGCCCAACCGCCCTGCCACAAGGCTGGGTGCCAACACCTCTTTCACTCCAGTCGGTTTTGAATCACTCATTATTGGTGCCCATCAGTAGTTGGGTTCGGCAACAATAGTACTGGGGGAGCCTGGGGACCCATTTTCCCCCCACCGAAAACACAGCAATGACATTAGTGCAATTTCATATACACTGCTGCTGCTCTCAGCTACAGGAACTTTTATCCCAGTTGAACTCAGTCTGACTCGAGCCCTGCTCCAAAGAGCCATGTGGTGCACAGGCTCACACAACTTCTGTCTCTCAGCAATCCAACGGAAAAACAAAAGAGAAATCGAACAGGGATGCTGGGCCCAGCAATCCAAAGGAACAAAATGAACTCTGCCAGACCTCGCAGAGCTGCCTCTCGCTGCCAGAGCTCACCCGGGCCGGCCGACCCTGTGGACGCGATGCCCAGGAGGCCAGCCTGCCCGCAAATGGCGGGAGCAGGGGCTCTCCCCGCGTACTGCGCAGGCTTTCCCTTCCAGCAGCTGTCTGCCAGCAGAAAACCATTTAAACAACTTCCAAGATCTGAGCGTGGCTCTGTTCCTAGAAACTCGTCTGGCTTGATGCAGTATTTTAAGCCAAAGACATCTTGACTCTACCAAGTGGAACTAAATCATCTGTACAGCCACCACTATGGTGATCCTGTAGCCACGTCCACATCCCTACTACTACCTTTGTTATCTAGCGACCAGCGAACTCTAACAGAAGTTACCACTGCATATCTAACATAACACATACATTTGAAACAGTAAGACTCCCGCTCTCAGTGCGATGAAGGCAAATCAGCGTGCTGCCCTGCAAACAAGCGCATTTGCCTGAAAGCGGAGCACTGAAACTAGAGCTGGTTTTCAGCAAAAAGCAAACAAAAACATCATTTGGAGGAAATGCTTGGTCAAGTCTGCATTTTAGAAAAATTCCCATTAAAATTTTACTCTAAATTAACAAAATGAAAAAAATTCAAAAAAGAAAATGGAATCATTTGCATTAAAACTTTGCATTTCTTTTACTGTGACGGAAGGGGGCAAAGCCTCAATATCTTGTAGGGGCAAATCATGTCTGACTTTCAGTGGACCAGGCTCTGATTTGCAAAACCTCTTTTTGTCTCTTTAAGAAAGTGAAATTGTCTTTCAGGAGAAAATACTCAAACTTTGCAGTATTTTTCTGCTTGTAAATAGCAATGTTTAAAAGGAAGAAAAAAGCCAAGTCCCCAAAGCATACATTTTTAGCTAATTCAAGTTTTACACACTGGAGATGCAATCACAGCTCCCCGCTCCCCATCTTCAGAATGCTCTGCCACTTGCGGGGCAAGCAGAGGCAGCCCTGTCGGCAGCTCCCAAAGAGGAGCACAGGCTGGGGAAGCTGAGCATCCTGGCAGGACTCTGCATCGAAAGAGAGCAGAGCACGCCGTGCAGAGCCACCATGCACTCTTTGCACGGGTACCGCTCCTACACCTGCCTGCCTGGCACAGGCGTAACTCTAACTGCTGTATCAGAGACCTGTGGCTAGGACTGCAGTATAAAATACTGTCTATTACAAAAGTCTGACTGCCTTTATCAAACAGATCTCAAAGCAAGAGGACACGCAGTTGACCAGGATTTTCTGCAGTTGTTGATTCGAAAATACTATATTTGACAACATATTTTGGATGTATAAGACTATCCAGACATCCTCCTGAAGATGAAGTATCAGGCACATTTTCCCGTAAAGGATTTTATTTCTTTTTTAACCTTATATAGGATTTCTGACAAAAAAAAATCTGCAGTTGTCTCCCTCCTCTCAAAAAACGCAGTTATTCTTCACTAAGAGAGACTCCTGTGGTCAGATTTCCACCGAGTTATCCTTTTCAAGGCACCAATAGGTTTTCTCCTTTAAATAGATTCTTTTCATACAGCCATCAAAATATCAAACACTTTTGATTATGAATTTTTCACCACAATTAAAAATTAAAAGTTAGCTGAAATAAAGAGTTCAAATTTAAAGAGTTCAACTATCAGAATGATTACAACATTTACTGCTGCTATAGATTTAAACTTCTTTACAAGTTTTATGGTCATGTCACTGTGATGTTTTCCCCCTGTTACAACTGGATCCTTCCTCTCAAATCCTGCCCTTAAAGTCATTCTGTGCTATTGGTTCTCCAACACAAGCTAGGGTTTTTTCATTAAATACTCTAAATTCATAGGGTTTATAGTCCCTTTAATATGGCTTTTTTAATAAGGACAAAAGTTTGTGTTGGAGCAGTAGCAGATAAAACAGGGATTAGAAATGCAGCTGCACTACAGCAATGTGAACAAGAGAGAAATAAAAATATGTGTATTTTTCAAAAATAATAATAATTACACTTAAGTCACCACCAAGATAAGGTGGTAAATTATGGTTTAGCGACCCTTATTGATCCAATATAAACCTTAGGAGCAAGCTGTGCTATGCAGGGGAGGGAAAAAGAAATCATTGTGGCATGTTTTAGATTCCCTGAGTCATCTTTCCTGGCACAGGGCAGAGTGAGTCAAAGCTGCTGCGTAGGAAGCAAGGATATGGAGGAGGGCTGAGCTGGCTCAGCATTGGCTGTGTCTTGTCAATGGCAGTTCGAAAAGGGATGCATGAAAGCTAATACTTCATAAGTCTTTGGGGCCATGTTGCAGCAGAAGTCATGCTGTCCGCAGAGTATCCCTTCTGCCATGCGCTTGCTGGGGTACCAAGCTCTTTTTTCTGCCTAAACACATGGTACAAAGTGCCAAAGTTGTCCAGCTGTGAAACTACTTTTTCGGCAACTTTACAATGCCTAACATTTCTTTAATTAAGAGCATAGTATATACTGAATGTTCATAATTTGAGATAAAGAGGTATAGCTCTGCAAGTCTTCACTATACCCACAACAGATAAAACTGGGATTGAGGCATGACTACTTTAGAAACAAACATTATTAGATCAATCAGGAGTCAGATATGAAGCTACCTGAATCTGCACTGACTCATGTTGAGCTGTAAAAACAGGTAACATTAACTGTGGATCAAAGGTGTTCATCTAAAGGTATTACAGAGGGCATGTTGGCGTGCTTAGTACCCACGGAAATGTCCATTTCTGGGTACAGGAAACAGGAACTTCACGCACTTGCAATACTCCTTGAGTCTTCTAAAAATACATGAACAATGACTTCTAATACTTCCTTCAGTACAGAAGGGTCTTTATTGTTACAAAACAGGCATTTTGCCTTTGTGCAATGAGGCAAGGCACAGAAACCCGCAAGCTGTCTCAGAGCGCACTATTCAAACAACGCAGTCCAACAAGGGGCTCCCTTGGACCCCAAGAGCAACAGTGACAGGTCTTCCAGCTGGCACACCCAGCTGCAGCCCTAAACAGATGTGCTTTTCACTGCTTTCACCTCAGAACTCAGTATCAGGCTCTAGACTACAGGATAGACATGGCCTCAGGGTATCATCATCAAAAAATGACCAGTAGCTGTCACCCTTTGCTCCTTTTATTCCTATCAGAGTGAAAGGAGGGGGCATAACAATATGAGAACCAGGAGGAATTCCTCCATCATGAAAGAAACTTTCCCATTCCTTTTCCAAATCGCCTATTTTGCCTCCCTTTTGGAGCCAGGAAAGCAACTTAGCACAACGAGTTAAAGACGCAAGAAAGACAAAACAAACACAGAGCACTAATTGCCCCAGAGCAGATCACTGACACTGAAGATGTGCGTTATCAGGTACATCTTGCCACTAAGTCAATTTTAGGACATACAGGGGCAGGGCATTACCTTAAAGACAAACCATAGTACGCCGAAGCCTTTGTTTGTATTGAAGTCTTCCGACAAAGAGAAATCCCTGTAAACATTGACTGTAAGACATTAAAAGCCATGGCACAACGTATTACTTCTATTTAATTGTGTGGCATTGTATTATATGTAGCTACTTAAACTAAAAGCCATATTCAAGAGACACTTAAAAAATACAGGTAAATTCTCCTCCTTTTACTTTGTTCTTCTCATATCTAGAAAGCATAAGTAGATGGGCCTATATCCTGCATTTTAAAATTTTCAGGCGACTGTGCCTCCATCTGGAGGGGAGACACAGCACGGAACATGTGGTACAGAGCACGCATGGTCTGTTGCTAAAGGTGTCTGCGGGTAACAAAGACATCACCGTACCCTCCTACTACTGGTTCATGCCAAGTGGCAGAATGGCCTCAGAATAATACAGGTAGCACAAAGCATGTTTCTGGAGATAGGTTATAGGCCCCAACTGAGATTTTATCCCCCAGGGGCTAGGACTCTAGAGGGGCAGCAGACCACTACTAGAGCTGCTGCTGCTTTGTGTTCCAGGACAATCAGCTCAACATGCAGCTCGGGAAGTCCCTAGTACAGGTATCCCCCCTGCATAGTCAACATCCCAACTGTCAAACATACTGTTAGGAAATACAAACTAGACAGCCGGGGAGTCCTGACACCAATACGTAAGGACTAAGAGTCACATGCTAAGGTGGCATAAAAATAATTTCAACTCCGTTAACTGAATTGGAGCCACACTGAGTCTTTTTCATGAAAAGTAAACAAGTAAAAAAGAAGATAGTTAACAGTGTAGTAGCTAAAACGCTGTTGCACGCTCTACAGAGCCAATGGTACACCAGTCAAAGTAGGACTTACATGCTTCCATTCCTGTGAAAAATAAGAAGTGTTGATGTAAGATTATCTACATGTCTGCCCACGAAGAAATTCAGCAGACGAACAGAGCAAAGTAAGCAAGACTCACACAGTCAAAGCCCGATGGCTTCCAGTGGGTAAAAATCACATTTCCTTTCCAAAATGCAATCTGTATAATAATGCAAAATTAAGTTGTCTTTCCTTACCTTCTGCAAAAGGTTCCCATTCATAAAATCGACCCATAAATGGCTTGTTATTGTATGATGCACACTGCACCTCTCTGATATTTCTGCTGCTTTCAGGACACATCTGTTTAAATAAAAAAATCGCATTTGCATTATAATCAACAGCAATGTTACTATTGCTTTCTTATAAATTCATTTTAGAAGGTTAATGAAGGCACTGCCAAATTCTAATCCAGATGAATGATATTAGCATCAGGAGACTTCTTTTCTTTAAAACAGGTAACAGTGTGCTTTTAAGTAACAGTATCAAAAGTGCCTATAAAAAAAAATTACGGCGTTCATGCAGCAACAGATGCACAAAAAAAGCAAACTTTTTTTTGAACTATCATTTTCCTCAGTAAAAAGATGACACTTCACGATAAATTAAATAAACTAGATCCGAATAATTTCCTTTCCACAACAGTTTCACATTTTTCATTATTAATTTTCTTGGCTCAGATTCAGCACAGTTGAAACACTTAACATACGTGCTTCCATAATTTATTAAAAGCTGGCCACACCAGCTTCTTCTTCTCATCCTATGCGTCAATGCCATATTACCTTACCACTTTCTATTTCTGCATGCTGCTATCACAGTTATTGCACTACTTTGTATTTTAACTTGTGCCTTCAAATGCTAGCTTCAGAATTCTTGAAGCTAAATAGTTGGAAGAGCTTCTTATATACAGGCACGTGCAGTCACACACACATACTCATGTACCGAGGTAGGGCAAGTTTTACAGATAGAAGTAACATCTTTTATTAGTCACCTGCAATGCAAGCCCTTGGCAAACAAGCCTTGTTTAGATCTGAAGCAGATTCCAAAAGTAAATACAAGTTAAATACTTAAATACTTAATTACTTTGGTCTGCCTGTATCCTCACACTACAGCAGTTACAGTGAAAGACTTGTCTGTGTGTGGGCACACAGAAAGGGGAGAAAGATTTCTAGAAAAGGGGGGTGGGATGGGTGTATTAATTAGAACAATTTCTATGCTTGAATAAAATAGACATACTTTGGTCACACATGCATTTTTTCAGGAAGCCCTTAGATGATAAAAATGGCTATTAAAAACACTATTCAAGAACAGTAGAAATCACATGAAGAACTGGACCAGAATGGCAAAATACTTTTTCTGTAAGAGATAGATTTCAAGGGGAAACTAGAGACAATATTATATGAAAGCAACATGGCCAAATAACTGTGTTTTTGAAGGGAACAGCAAGAGAATCATTAAGAAGAACTCTTGTTGCAACTGCAAGTCAGTTCTCTTATATTTGTATAAGGGGAAAGATTGGTCATCTTTGCAGCGAAAGCCAGCACACCGGAGGTCCCAGAGGAGTTCTTGCTTTGTATCCACCATCTATATACAAAGCTGTTTGTAACTGGATCAGTGAGACGTCAAAGTCAAGAGTTTTCAAGTGGGCTATAAAGACATGCCCGGGGGAAGGTTCAAGGACCACCTTATCTTCTATTCAAATCACTGTAACAAATCTTCTAGAATAAACACTGTTTCTGGCCAGATAGCCATCTGTGCTTTGTTCCACCGGCCTTCTGAGATCTCCAAGTACATGCAAATATTGTTTTACTCAACAAACCTTCTAAAGAAAAAAACAAAAACCCACTAAAAAGCTTCCCTGAAAACAGGACCATGAGCCACCAAGCTACACTGGAAGGGTGGGACCAAAAGTCTTTCTAGTGCCAACCGCAGAAAGCAGAGCTATATTCCCACAACTGCAATACACATCCTGACATCAGCGGCACAGCAATGCAGCAAGGGTAATTCAGCCACAACCACCAACCAACCAAAGCTAGAAAGCTTAGATTTTTCATGGAATCCAGTTATATCACATGTCCTAAAGGTGAAGGGACAGAACCTGAGCTGGCATAAATTAAGGTCACTACATTAAGTTACAGCAGAAGGACGTCAGTTTGCACCAGTAAAGAACCCAGCCTGAAGGGCTTCTTTCTGGAACGCCTTCCCTTTTTTTTTTTTGGCACACATTTTCTGACAGTCTATTGTGAAGTTTTGTTGTTTCTTGTTTTTCCTTCTCTGAGCCTTGAGCTCGTGCTCTTCTGTACCAGTATTTCTGGCTCAAAAACCATTTCCTGTACACCCCGTTCATACCAACTGCAGACAACATATGAATAAAAAGATCAAAATACTCACTGCTGTTGCCAAAAAACAGTGACACCCGCCATCCCTTCTAAGATCATTTTTATATAGCTACAATTTCTGTTTTTAAACTTACTGAAAGTTGTCCACAGGACAGAGGCCCCATTGCTTTAAAGCAGGACAAAGGACTGACAAATACGCTAAACACACTGTGTGGATCAAGCCGAAATCAGAAAAGGCTAACTCAGTAACAGCCCTGCTACTTCAAAAGTCCCAACTCGGTTGTCCTTCCTCCATTTCTTTCATCTCAAAGCTTAATTACAAAATAAAATTTCGAGAAAAAATTTCAGACAGTGACCTGCTCTGCAAAAACTCTTTGCTTTAGTCTTTATACAGATCATACTCATTTTTATTTTTAAATATATTTTTAAAATATTTTATAAAAGAGCTAACTACAAGGTACAACCAGCCAAACTTACTACAGTTTATGAATCACCAAGGCTTCAAAGAGTTGTATTATACTCTAATTGCATACTAGTTAACATCCATATATCATTTATTAACCCCACCTAACTTCACATTGCCTAGCTACATGAAATGACAGTTTTACATCGCCTACTGCTCAGCTCCCCTGAAAATGAAATCCTTGAGCCTTTCCCGGAAGAGCCAAGAGCGCCAGGCACTTTCTGTTCTCCTTCCTGGCTTTTTAGTACATCTTTTAGGCAGAAAATACACTGTTACCACTACAAGGAAAAAGCATGACCCTGTATAATCAAAAGTGAAGCTTTCGCATAAGGGTTTCTGTAGATCCTCATATTTTATTTGTTCCGCGAGATTACAATCTATTTTCTTCACACTTTTATTTAATGACAATTTCTGTCACATACGCATAGAGCTTGACTATGAAACTCCTAGAAGACAGCAAGCAGCATCTGTGGTAAGATGACAACGACCCCAAAGAAAGCTCCTATTTGCAACGTCTAACAGGTGGACCTGACTGAGCTCATCCTTTGCTTCCCAGCTCACACACACAGCTGGGATACGCTGGCAGACCAAGGACCAAGCTGGGCTTTCCCCTTGCACCGTCCCCTGCCGCAGGTCACACCTATGCTGGGCTCGCGCCATCCCAGTGTCTGCCCACGGCAGAGGCCCTCCACCCCCGGCACTCTGCCAAACAGCAACAGTGCTTTGAAAAGCAGGCGTGTTGGCGTGTTCACAGATGAAGAATGTTCCTGTGGCTAAGCCAGAGCACCAGGATTTAAACAACCTGCAAGTCTTTCCAAAATCTTCCACAGGCTTTCAGAATGAACTTTGCTAAAATATTTAACCTTCTTGTGTGATTTTCGCTCAGTTCCCCCTCAGTGACACGAGGGCATTAGGATCCTCCTGCCTGGTAGGGACTTGAAAACAATTTTTTAGAAAACAAAATGTTGACATTGATTCAATGTTTTGTGAGAACATTGTTACGTGTGTTTGAGAGCTGGAATTTCATTTTTTCCTCAAAAACTTTATTTTGTTTTGTGATTACTGAGGGAGTTATCTAAAGTTTCTCATAGAGGTTTTGATATAAAACCAGGACAACCTCTTTGGATGTTTGTAAAAAAAAGAAATAAAATATCCTTTTAAAATCAGGTCTGTGGAGGCCAGATTTGCAAAAATACATACGTTACATCTACTAAGATAAATCTCAGATTTCATGATGCAGATATAAATTATCTAGAAAAATATAACCTATGCTGGGAGAGGGTTTTTTTTACTATCATTCTTTCAGTTGTGCACTATAAAAATAGAAACAGCATCTAGAATCCATAATTTTGTATGTTTTTACATGATGTCTCTCCTACTTAAAATGTGCTGCTTGGGAAAAAACAATGCTGTAAATTAGGCACATGGGACTTTATTTAGCTAGGTACCTTCAACGTGCTGGCCACTTTCACACAAGGTTACGGTGCTTCCAGAGCGCTGTTCCAGTGAGCGGGACATCTCAGCCAACTTTTACCCCTGTACTTTCAGAATGTGAAATCGGCAGCAGCAGCAGCGCACTGCGTTGATGAGGCTGGCAGTGCTTAACACAAAACCTTTTGGAAGTATCCCTTTGTGTTTTGGGGCCTCGGGTCAAATTTCTTGCAATGCACTGTGTCTGCAGATGATAGAAACTTTGCACTTCTGAAACAGTAGCTTCATTTATGCCTCAATTTCATCTGAGATATGCAGGTATGAAAGCATTCTGAGGGAGAGCAACACACAGTACTTCTCTTTGTCATGCACCGTTACTTCTTTCATAAAATGAGCGGCTAGCACAGCTAGGACTGTAAAACAAAGAAACCACCCTACTTGCTTTTTAGCTTTTAGGAACCATTTGAAAAGCTTAAGTTTTAACAAATCTCTGACACTTCAGTTAATTAATGAAGTGCTGGCAAAACACCAGAAAATGATCAGTCTGCCAGCAGATGTGCACTCACACTGGATGCATGCCTGCCGTTAGCAAAGCTGTTTCAAAGCCGCACTGAGATAATGCACTTCGGGAAATGCATAAACGGGCCATTTTGATCCAGAAACCACCTCTAAAAGCAATTAAAACATTGACTAAGATTTTTGGCACTGTTTCATTCTTATGACCTACAGTAACTGGCAAACTCTTTTTCCAAGGCCCCACAGTCCTTCTGGATTCTCCAGGCTCAAGCATAATTCATATTTAATATTTTTATGTGTGCAGTACTATATATTAAATTAAGTCCAAGTAATCTAGTTATACTTCAGTTTTCATTCCTGTAGTGGTTCTATCTAATCATATTAATCCTTTGACATTCCAAAGGATAAATACATCTCCAACTCTTTGCACTGCCAAGGACTGTGCACGCCCGTCTCGCTGTTACTTAGAATCAAGGCAATCTACTTCTGTCTAGCTGAACACACACTGAAACTCGGCAACAGATCCATTTAAACTACTGGAGAATCCTCTATATTTTTAAAATGATAAAAGAACATGAAGACAATTAACTGCCAACTAAAAAAAGAAATAAGGCATACTAAATGTGTCAAGGTATCTGTGGCACAAAATATTAGATTTTTTATTAAAATGGAATTGATGCTTCTGAAAAACAAAAATATGCAAAAAACTTTAAAATGCAAAATTTATGTGAAGAACAGCTCTGCAGTAAAACACCAGTGCTGGCCAGCTCTAGTTACAGTCCACGGCCACAGACAGTAGTCTATAAATTTCTGGCTTGACATGGAATGAAAATGAACATCTGTGAATGCAGTGGCATCTGGACAAGCTTATGAGGAATGAGCACCTGTATTGTGGAAATCTCAGCACTGCCTCAAGCGATGAATTTACACCTACGTGTCTGCTGCAATGGAGATTAAGCTTAGTTATGACAATCATCATAAACTACTAGCTTTCTCTACTAACCAGAGAGAGATTCTTAAGTGATGCAGAGTTTAAGGGAGCAAGTAACACAGGGTGACAGACCTTCTCTTTTCCCTCACTGCTTTCAAGGGGCTGCCTGTCACAGATGGAAAAGACCTTAGATGCGTGCACAATACAAAAATCATTGTATTTCTGCCTGAACCCCATTCAGCTAGCAACAAGCTTGTGTTTGGAACAAGCAAGATGGTCCATGGCAGAGCTGCACACAGGGGTGCCTGCCTTCCCTAAGGTGCGTGCTGGCTCCCACAGCCATGAGTAAAGGAACGGCTACCATCTCAGTCTGAAATTTACAAACCATTTTTTCCATTAATGATTTCAGCTTTGCACAAAGAAAGTCCTCTGAATTTACCTAGAAAAGTCTTTGAAGTGTTACTCGAAAGTAATCTTTATTAACTTTGCACTGTATCAGACAAATAAGGTATTAACGCATAACGTGGCAAGTGCATCTATTACTGCTTCACCTTTCTTCCCTTCCACAGCACTTTGGTTTTAAATAAAATGTTAGCCACTCCTCCATCCCACACAAAGCATCTACACTGATCTAATGTCCATGACTGCCAATGTTTGGCACTATAACCTTAGGAGGGGCTTACAAAGGAGCTATAGTAGGAAAATTAACAGTACAGTCCCTCAGTAGTACCAAAAATGTGTCAAGAAAAATCATCCACTTCTGTTTATTGCTAAAACTTTACAAATGCTACTCAAAAAACCCCAACCAACCAACCAAACGGATCTGAGAAACAATAATTGTTTTCTACAACCTTTAAGTTTACCAATTAGAAAATGGAAGACAACTACTGAAAACAGACCAGCTGGAACAGAGTATCATCTGGTCTAAAGTGATACGGAAGTATGGCATAGAAGTCAGAGCTATATCAATTCACACCTGCCAATGATGTAGCCAGTTGACTGTTGCTAGTCTTTTTTTGACCCAGCAAAAGACCAGATGACTATCAACTCATTCCAAAGCCATTTTTTCAAAATGTAGCTACTATTTTATTGTCCCAAGCTTCTTTTAGTGACCAGTTCCCTGAGCACAGTAGTACTCCAGCATCAAGACTGGTGTGCACATAGGCTGTTCTTTACATGATCCCAATCAAGCATCAAAAGCTTGGCGCTTGCAACAGAAATCATAACTACTTTGCACAATGGCTATTCTCAGTCTCAGCAGTGGTATAATTTTTCTATATAAATATGCTGCATAAAAAAATTCACCAAATACAAGAATCCTTCCATTCAAATATCTATTTATAGAAACACTACATAATGCTGAAGGTGCTGAAACTGCACGCTATCACCTCATTTAACGGGAAATCAATGACAAGTTATTTCCACTTGACACAACCTGGCTCAAAGTCTGAAGAATGCCTTAACGTAGAAGCTTTCAGCCTTGCTGCAGATTCAGTGTCTCATCTGTCTGCATTGTTCAAATACATCTGAAAAACAGAGCATGTTTTAATGATTCTCCTCAGACAATGTGAGGTTTATATACTAAAGACAGTTGCTTTCATGTAATAGTAGTAGTATTCTTTATACTAGAAAAATCAGCCACTCCAAAACTCTTTTTGAAAAGCACCACCAATATCATCTTTGAAAGACCCTGAGACAAATTCATACTTGATGCAATTCTAGTGAAATCAACAGACTTGCAGCAAAGACGACATATCTAGTCCTTGTAGTTTGCAGAAAATTATGCCAAGGTGATAAAACATCTACTCTAGGGTTTCTACTGGTATCTTCTTTCATTTTTAAAAAACATTGTTCTTGGAGCCCATTCTTTCTGGGGAGCTGACTTGATGTCACTTAGGTTTCACTACTCTGCTCTTTTGTTCTACCAGCTTCATGAGTACCTGGGAATAATCCTCTACCAGTTTCCTATATGAAAGCCTAATCAATTTAAATAGAAATCCAATTGCAAGCATTCCATTTAAATGACTGGCCTTTGTGTGGGAGGAGGGACTACCTGAATGGTTCCAGCAGAAGGACTGAAAGCTTAGGGAAGTTTCTGATTTGTATTACCATGATCTTCCATTTTTTAATTAAAATTCATATTACAGCAATAATCACAATACTCATAGAGAAGGAACTCTATTCTAAGTGACTACCAGGCAACAGAAATTTTTATGCAGTGTTATATGAGGCAGAAATGTACAGGCACAAATGTACAGATGTTACTACGTAAGTTCGTTGAGAGAACACATTTTGTTCTTTTTTGTTAAAGACCTACAATGTGGAACAATTTGTCTTCCACAAAAAGTGAACAATAGTAGAGTACCATAAATGTTTCTGACACAACACACTCTTACACTGTTTCTGCAATATATTCTTTCTTCGTACGTCATACTACTTAGATGAAAAAAAAAAGGCACCTTAAACTAACTAGCAGACACATTTACCATATTTTATAATGCTTTAGTATAGTTACAGCTGGTAGCACTGTCCGTTTACTTATGAGTTCATCAAACTTTAACTGTTCAGACTAAAACTTTCCATTCCTGGTATCTGTCTTAGTCTCATATTTTTGACTTAAGTATTTCATCCAAGAATGAGCCTGAAGGAAAACAAGAGGGGAGAACTGTTTTCTTTTTTCCCCATGCTTCAAATAGTCTGATAATTTTTTTCATAATACAAGTGCATGTTTTATTTTAATGAGTGAAATGAAGTCAGCCAGGAAAGTGGGTTTTTTGTCAAGAACGCATCCTCGGCCTTTTATATGGAAATCTACCCAAATATAGGCAGGCCACAAGATTTTGAAAAAAATGCTTATAATCAGACTTTGTACACATTCAGTCAAAACTCATTAAAGTTTTGCAGCTAAACTACTGGAACAATCTGTTTACAAGAAGCCTGTTCCACATCTGAGGCTAAAGGAGGCTGAGAAGTTTTCCAGCAATTATTGGTACACGCTCCTGAGGTCTGCATTAGGGGCAGGCACTGGAAATGAAGAGAGGACATCTTTCTCTTCTGCTCTTAACAGCCGCTTGAGCCTGTTGCAGGCAGCATGGACAAAGCAAACAAGCGGCACAATACAATGACCTTACCTAAAATATATGGAATACTCTGGAAAAACTTGGGTAAATCTTGGGACTGGCATTCAAGAGATGAGACTGGATAAACCAGTCAGCTGAAGAAGGTATTGAAAAGAAGACATTGAAAAGAAGACAGTGAAACTGGATGAAACTGCAGAGAAGCTGGGGAACCTAAGTAGAAGGAGAGATTAGAGGCAGAACAGATTGGGAGAAGAGATGGAAAATATTAGACAAGGTACTACGAAAGTGAGAAGTTCGAATGAGCAAGAAAATACAGTGGGACAGCTTCCGCTAGAGGGAAGGAGCAGAGACAGGCTATATTTGGAGGAATGGCAGAAACACCTGTGGTGAGGAAAAAACCTATGAACACCATGGCAAAGCATTTTCATTGCCCTGCAGTACTAGTAGAGGGTAAATTCCTTCCACCAACTAGCTCAACTGCAATGGTCTGATGAGTCCTGTGAATAGCAATGTATCACATAATAGCATTCCGGGTTTGAAAGCTTTTTTGTTTTTGTTTTAAAACTACAAAGGTACATACAGTAAGTCACAGGACATTAAAGGAATGTTTAACCTAAACTTAGAAGAGATTGTCCGTGCAGTTACTGTATCATTGGGCTCTTTTTGCCTGTGAGGTCCATTCTCAACTATATGATTACATACTATTTTTTCCATATGATCTATGACTCTTTCAGTGTGCAGAATGGACTTACCCTGGGGACGAATAGGGAACGTTCAGTTAGAAGTCTCTTTCACTGTAGAAGCTAGTAGGTATACAGTGGGCATACAGAACAAGAAACATGAAAGATAGTCTGCAGTTTCTGGAACTAGCTACTCTGCCAGTTTTGGGGGGGGAAAATGCCACCTATGGTGCAATTTAATTAATCTAATCCTTTCTCAGTTTTTGAACTACGTACTTTCTGTTTTGGGGGTCTGACTGAAAACCTCTGGATCTGAATTGTAGATGAGCTGCCAAACCATAATTACAGTTTTGGCCAATGCAAATTTTGCTTTGACTATTATTAAGTAATAAATATGATGCTGATCATGTTAAAAAAAAATCTAATCCCAATTACTTGACATGGGGCAGTAAATTATTAAACACTTCTTTTAACCCTCATTCTTCCATATCTCAGCTCTCTTTCTGACTAGACAGATTAGGTCTTGCTATCCCACAGCAGCTTTGTGAATGTTAAATCAACCACTGCAGTGACAGTATCAACGACCAGTCCTTAGAGAAGCCATTTTTTCTCACCTTCCACAAGGAGCATTTTTAAGGCAGGGAGTCAAAGGTTGCATAATAAGGAGAACCACTATAGTGTATCACTAATAACTAAGCTGTTGATCTATGCAGGGACCCTGGGGTAAAATAATATATTATCAGTTAACCAAATAATTTTCTTAACACACAAGTGTTACCGTAGGGTTGTTGACAAAACTCTAGTTCTGAATGCTCTAAACCTTTGCACGTTAGACTTTGTCACATTAAGAGTTCTTTTAATGGCACTTTGCTGCTCAAAGTAAAACTACACACCACCACAAAAAATTGTCACCAAAAAGTGACCCAAACCGAGGTCTCAAAACAGCCATCAAGATAATGAGTGTGCTTGCTATCTTTAACAAATGATAATGCAAACAGAACTACAGAAAAAGAAAACAGTACATTGCTTGGCTGGGAACTTACTGCATGTTGAAGCCAAAAACCGAAGACAGTTTGCAGAAAGAGGCAGGGGATGATTCCCTGGCTTCTTCCCTCTACACATCACCCACTGCCTCTCTGCGGTGACAGATACAAAAAGCACAGGATTGGCTTTTCCACAAATATAAGTCAAGAGTTTGAAGATAAACAGCTTTACCAACCTATCACTAGAAAGAAGCTCTGCTTTATTAATTACACTTTTTTGTTTTTTAGTATCAACGCTGCTTTAATTATTTCTAGGTTTCGCATTGTTTTGTATGCAGTTAGCTCTTAACGTATCATATGCAAAAGTCTTATTTAACTGTTCCGGGCACTACAGGGCATGTAGTGCCAACCTCCATTCTCACCGAAGGTTTGGAGTGCCAGCCTTCAACACAACTATTCTGTTATCAGGCAATGGAACACATGCTTGCTAGAGGTAATATTACATTTATATTTCCTAACTTTCTGCATGAGTTTTGGCCATTTGCTGTTTTTTAAGCCATTTGCTTAAAAATCTAAAATTTAAAAACCCCACAAAACTAAAAACTCTAGCAACAGCATTGCTAACAGACCGCTTCTCCCTCAGCACACTTAGCTTACGTTTGGCAGCTTCTCCTGCACTTCCTTCTTGCTTCGCTCACCTCGGTCAGTACAAGAGAGGATTGGGATTGTACAGGTGAGTACTTTCACTGTAAGTTACTGTATTCATGTAATTTATGTCCTTCTCCTGCTATTTGGCTTGAAAATGTGGCTTTAACTTCTTCATTGCTATCAGCAGTACTGAACTAACCTCCTAAAAACACCAGGAAAAAATTACTCCTTTCATGTACGAAAGCAGATGCTGACATCTGACAGTAGGTGCTTTCTGTACCTGTAACTAACAGGAATAGTTAACAAATCTTCATAAAAATATTTTTTAAAAATTGTAAATTAATTCAAGGGATTTCCCCTGATCAAAGTTTCTAGATATCTGCAGCTTCCTCTGCTTCAAAAACCTGGATGCAATCAAACTAACATACAAATAAAAAGCAAATTTCTTGTTCAAATTACAGGAGTGCTGAATAATTACGTACCGGAATTTGAGACAAAGACTTTTGTCAACATGAATTGACAAAAAGAAACAAAGACAAGCTGGAATGCCTTAAAATACCTCCCACAACACTTGTCTATATTGATAAATGACAACTACTCAAATTTACAGTACCCTATTAAACAAATGTACAAATATGTCAGGAATGCAACCGTCTGGTTGCAACTCTGAAGTCACAATTTTCATTGATTAGTTTCCTCTTTAAAACTTGGCACAGAGGTTATGTCTGAACAATAACCAGGCAATGCATCTAAATCACCCTGCAGTCATGCTTTATTGCGGAACAAAAAAAAATCGCTTTATTTTGACAAGCATCCAAATAAAGTTTCTGAATCACTCCACAATATTTTAAGTGCTAACGCTGCTATTCAAAACTGATGAAGTGATCAGATAACCAAGCATCTTTTCTTTCTTTCCTCTCCTCAGTGACAGACACACTCCATTTACTCTAATAATTAGAAAGGTAACTTCTCAGACAATTCCAGTTGCTACATGAAACCTACCTTTCATAGTTCACCGGGAAGTTAGGCAACAAAAGTTTCGGCCAACTAACATGCATTTCATTTTGATTTTGAGGCACTTAGAATTATTAACATTTTTACATCACTTTATTACTACACATAAATGAGAGTCTGAATCTTCAGTTATTTGGAGACACAAATTCACTCAACTTTAACCAGTACAGAGACTTCTTCAGCTTCACCATGCAACCCATTTAACAGGCTCAGGACTTAAAAATAAACCTCACAGAAGAAAAATATAGTTCAATGCTTCCTGAAGTATCATAAAATACTGAAATATTACTGTTAACCATACCTTTTGAAGTACTTCTGTACATTAAAAGTCAAGAAAAATATAGTAGGAAGTTGACAGAGCCCCTGGAAAATTGAGCTCCCAGAGTGCTCAAGCTAAACCCCAAACATACTAATGGAGTTCAATGTATACGAATTGGCTAACTCGTATGCTAAAACATGGAAACCGTCTACCATGTACTAACACCAAGAACAGACAAGAGAATTCCCTAAGATACTTAGGAGCAATAGCATGAAATACAAGAAAGAAGTTGAAAACTTAGGTTGAACATCACAAGGATTATTTGAATATTTTAATAAGAGGAGAGATGTTTACATGGAGAGAACTTTAACCGTGGTACATTGTCCTGAGCTATATTCATAATGGCTTGAGATACTTTATATTTAATGTGAAGTAGGCATGGCCACTGCTTCAAAAGCAGTGCTATTGTCTATGGAGTAAACATAATCACAGTCAGCATAGACACTCACTACAGATTTTCCAGATTTATGGTGGGAATCCCACTTCTTTCATAATATTTGAGTGGAAAACATGGGTGAAAGGACTTGGTGGCATTCATTAAAGATCAGAACTCAAAGTAGAAGCATGTCACAAAATGCATCAATCACAAAAAAGTTTGTTCTGCATGACACAAGGCAGAATTAAGCTGATTTCATTGACTAATTATGGCAACGCTGGCATTTCTTGCCTTAAAAAATATATAATTACTTTATGTGTAAATTGAACATTTAAGTTTCTTACTGTGTTTTCTTGATAATGTCCTCACACATTTTGTAGATTTTTATCACTGATACATACTCTCAACCTCTATTTTCCAGTGGAATATTTCTGATTTATTGCCTTAAGGTGTTTATGCTATCCTAGGCTCCACTGTATTTTTCTTCTATCTTATTAAATAATCTTTGGAAAAAGACAAAAATATCATCATTTCTCTATGATGCAGAGAGTCATCATAAAAAGATTACAGATCCCATGACTCACTTCTCCCTGAACTGGAGAATATAGGCTATGACTGTAGCCATGTATACATTACCAAATTTTTATCTGCACCTATCTTTTTGGTCTGTGTTTTTATACTTCTTGGCACAACGGGGTATTAGAGTATGAATCTTGGACTCCTAGATGCTAAATCAATTTATAACAGATTTATTGATCAAAGTATTTGAATTTTCAGTTAAAACCCATAAGCCTCCAGACATCAACATTTTCTGAATTGTGTGATTTTGGCCTTATTACAAACATTTTACTAGATTAGCAAGTAACTAACCTAGTAATAATTACTGTGTGTAAAAGAGCTAACTTTGTGTTCTTTTACTGCCACATGTACAGAGCACACTTGTGGAATAAAACTATTTGAGAGAGCTTCTAAAGTTACCCCAATATGTTTTTCCTAACGATTTAAGGCAGACGGTTTCCCGTAATTATTTGAGTTCTAATAAGAACACCATAATGCACAACATTTTCTAATACAGTGTTCTCAGTTGTTGAAGGGGATGTCATAAAGCCACAGTGCAGAGATGTAGAGCAAACAACTGTGGTCCAACAGCTTTATCCAAAATGCCTCTGTGCAACTCTTGTGTACACAAGGGACAATCAATCAAGCTACGTAGGACATTTTATGTGTAGTATCTCTGTGCCAGTGCCTGGTAAATTAAGCCCATATTAGCGACAATGCATTCTGAATTAATATTTATAAGATTATGCTGCAAATATCAAAACAGTCAAAGAAAGTACAGTACAACCCAAAGTAATGTAAGCTTTTAATAAATCTCCTACACACCCACGGAATGTCAGACTACCAAATGTACATACAATCCCACACTGTTTGCAGGGAAAATTCCTCACATAAAGTCAAGGTTAAATTTCCTCAGGAAAAGATATGTCATCATAACCCCACTTTGCCACTTTATGTCAAACACCTACTCCATACAAATCTCAGAACGAGAATAAATAAACCACACAGTAGCTCTTTGGGAACAAGAAAGGGCTTTTCAGTTTGAAAAAAAATAAAGTTCTCTTAAAAAATATATGGTCTTCTATTTGTCTTTAGCTCAGTATGTGAGCATCCCAACTGCATTAAACAGTGCACACATCCTTGCAGCACCCTGTATCACTTCTGAAAAGACCTGTGTGGGAGTCACATTTTTTGTTCCATACAAAATGAAACATTTCCACTTCTACCCTTGTTCAAACTCAAAATGCTGGAAATGTTTCTTTTCTATAGACTGGAAAAACTTTGAAAAAATCTTGGGCAGAATGACAGCGAGCTGGTGAAATGGCCCAAGATCCCAAGTGCCAAGGGAGCCTGCCAATGCCTACTTATTTGGTTAGGTGACAGGAAAGCACATCGGTTTTTAATGGACTCAACACATTCCTGCAGAACATTTCAATTAGGGTTCTGCATCCAAAGAGCATTCCAATGGAAAAGTTTTAACTCTCACCAGTCAAAATTAGTATCATCATCATTAATATTCTTTAGGAAATTAAATATATTAATTTATCCCATCATATTAGAGCTGGGGATTGGCCCTGAGCCTTTTACCTCACCTCATCTTTTCAACTGTAAAACCTCTTTACATATCCAAATCGTCTTTTCAGATATTTTGCATTCCCTACTAAGATGCCATTCTCAAGTGCTCTGCACACAAGAGCACAGATCCAAGTACAGAACTCTTATTCAGAACCAAAAGCTGGATTTTCCATAGCTGTGCTACCAGAATAATAGTAGGTATAGCTGAAGAGCCAGGATAAAAGTAATCATTGTTTTCTGATCCTGTCTTGATACTTCTCCAAAACACAGTCGACTTCTTGCTAAGTAGCAGTCACACAAAATACTGGGAAAAGCAACATAGTCTAACAGGAGACATGTCAGTAATCCACATGAACCAGTGGGCAAGCTAGCAACTGTGAATGAAACTGCACAAGCTCAGCAAAACTTCATCCATAAGTATCTCACTGAGCTCTCAACAATTAATCTTTCATACATTTTAGCTTGGTTTTTGCAAATTCATACACTACTGAAGGTATAAACTTGGTCAAAAACATACCTCAATTCATAGCTAAACACAATTTAGATTTTACATCCATTTTGTGTTGCTTTTCCTGGTGAAACTCATATATGAATTTCTCTGCCTATTTTTTCATACTCCTTGCTGCACTGTAACTGAATCACTGAAACAGTCACCATTTTATTTTACAGGTTTTCTAACCAGAGCATTCAAGTGGTCATGATTACTACGGGACTTCAGACTAAACCATATTGGTGCAATTTGGAAAGGGGGAACTGCAGAAGAGGAGCGGTAACAAGCTGTCAGGGTAAGCGGGGCCTTCTGGCCTGAACTCACTAGCAAGCACAACACAGAATCATGGAACGGTTTAGGTTGGAAGATCATCTTTAAAGATCATCTAAGTCCAACCCCCTGCCATGGGCAGAGACGTCTTTCACTAGGTCAGGTTGTTCAAAGCCCCATCCAACCTTACCTTGAATACTTACAGAGATGGGGCATCCATAACATCTCTGGGCAACCTGTTCCAGTGTCTCACCACCTTCATCATAAAATATTTCTTTCTTATGCCCAACCTAAACCTATCCTTTTTTTAGTTTAAAATGGTTGCCCGTTGTCCTGATGCTGCAGGCCTTGGTAAAAAGTGTCTTTCCATCTTTCTTACAAGCCCCTTTTAAGTACTGAAAGGCTGCAGTAAGGTCTCCACGTATTAACGATAGAGACATACTGTGAATTAATGTCTTCACCAATAAGCCATAATTCACTTTATGTCCTACAAAAAATAAAATAAACCAAATAAAATTGACTTCAAAAAAGGGGCACTCTGTATCACCAAATTTACACTGCAAAATGAGTAGGCTTGAATGTCCAGAACCCCGAAAGCTTCCTTGTGTACTCTGCCCAAGCCATCCTTAGCCTGAGGTCAATTGACAAATATATTCGCACACATTCAGACACTCACAAAGAGCTAGTGACTTGGCAATGCTTGAGACAACTAATAACAAAAAGCACTCAGTAAACAAATGTTCCATTTGAGTTGCTTCCTTTGTTCTGGTGACAAATAATGCAAACAAGTTTGCACTCAAATTCTACATCACCCACATACCCATATAATTCTCTTTCCTTTAAAATTCTCTTTCTTTTAATGCAGGGCAAAGTAAGGAAGATATACTCATCACTCCTGCATTTTGGAGGAATACAGGCTACATTTGAAGAATCTTATTGTATTGCTTATAGCCTCAGGTTTCAGTAAGATCTGTCGGTACTGTTTGAGTGTAAGGGACAGCTGTTTACTGCCTGCTTCCTGCTGAAGGAGGTGACAGGCAGCTGTGTATTCTGAGGTGAGCATGTACAAAGCCTATATGTGAGTAGCTGAAGAGGGGAAGCCACTTGTACCATCAGAAAATAGGTTTAATGACCTCAGAAACACTTGAACAAATACAAGCACTTTCGAGGTTCTCCCTAACCAAAACCCGCAAGTTCAACTTTTATGAAACAAGCTGTCAGTCATGTAAAATGAGTTCAGCTATTAATGAAAAAACAATAAATGTACAATAAAGAGGAAGTGACCTAATGGACCAAGGCAGATTGACTTAATTTGTTATTAATTAACTGCCCTTAGGAGAAAGTGTAGAGGGAGTGGCTAAACACCAGGATAACCGTTAACAGAATACATTCTTCTCATTTTTTGGTAGGCTCCAGGAAGAATTAAAAAGAAAAGAAAAAGAAAGAAAAAGATACTGTTCTCTGCATGCTGGCAAGACCACTGGTACATGTCACTGCTGATAAATTAAATTAAAGCCCACGTGCAGAAGCATTTAATCAGGAAGAACATCAAACAAAGAGAAACATTATCGGCCTTGTTTTGCTCTCATCCTGGCCTTTATACTAAAACTGTTCTTAGCAACTTTTTTTTTATAATTATATTAATTACCACATTCTAGGGAGAAAAATAACCCTGAATAGCAGTTACAGCCTCTCTGAGGGTAACAGAAATGTTACTAAATAAAGAATAGCGCTATGTAGAGTTCCATGCCTAGGAGGAGCTGCATCATCTACAATTTCCCTTTGTTATTAAAAATCTCCTGGAACATAAATGGTTTCTTGATAACTGCACTTATACATGCTACAATAGCAAAGATGCAGCAACAGTACGCTCACCCGATTTTTCCTCTTCATCTATTGAAGTCTTCTGTTTAAACTAGTTTCTAAAATTAACATGAAATATTTTCACTCCTGTTCCCCTACTACCAAAAGAAATTTGTTGATGGCCAGACCACTCATCATACTGACCTGCATGTCTTGCCACTGTCTAATTCACAAGCTTACAGCCCTCTTCTCGCCAGCCCATTTGTTATTCTCAATAAATTTCCTCTATAAACCTTCCTTCTCCATACCTCAGCCATATGGGATTGCTTCTTTCTTCCACCTCATTTCTAACTTCCTCACCTCTCACCCCTTGCTCTCTGAAAAGAGATCTTTCCTGGAAATTTTGTTGCATTTCTTAAGTCAGGCAGAATACTGTCCAACTTCTTGCCTTGATGCAGCAAGGGATGAAATCAAGACTAGGACATTTGTGTATCGCTTGGACACCAGTGGGGAAATTCAGCACAGAAAACTTTCCAAATTCATGCCCATGCACTAAGTTCATTTCCTGTTTCCTTCAAAAAACAGAAGCGTTTTTCAAAAGAGCAATTTGTACCAGTGACTATTCTCAGAGGCTCAAACTAGCCCTTTCATGTTTCCATTTCAGACAAATACACTATAACTTTCTTGACATTAAGTCTCTTCACTCAGACTGTTCTGGTCTCGATCAATGGACTTTATTCATAAATACAGCAAATGTAACAACTGCTACAATAAGAGGCAAAAAGGCACTCATCTGATTTGTTTAGGCCATATTTTTGTTACCCTTATCATATGTTCTGTTGCTACACGTCCACTATGCAGGCTTCCACTACACGAAACAGGATTTCTAAGAGGCAGAAGAATCAGATGTGCACCCCCCCAGAAAACTATGGCCTGTTGTGTCAACATATTGAGACTGCTCTTGAACAACCTGCTTCGAATATCCAAATACAAGCTTCTTCAAGTTTGTGACACTAAGTTAGATTAGTAGCCCAAATAAGATGCAAATACTAGGAAGAGATACTTTAGGAAATATTAAAATGACACAGCCAGAAACTGAAAATTTCAGAAGGATGAAAACTGCTTGTGGGAGAAACAGTAAAACCTCACTACCCTCCCACATACAATGGGAGACTGCCCCAGAGCACAGAGCTACACCCAACCAAACATTTTTGAATGAAGTAATAACAAAGTAAGTTTTATTTAAAAATTAACACAGAACAGATTTTCTCTCCAATAAACTAAGAAGCCAAAAATCAAAGCATGGAGAGCTTGAATGCTGATAAAAGCAGCATCTGTCACAGAATGCACACAGCACCATGCAAAGATACTGGACTGCTCTAGGCTACCGGGTGCTGGCTCTAAATGCTATTTAGAGCATGAATATCACTCCCAAAAAGACAGCCTTATCTTACGGGATTGAGAAGTAGGGAGCCTTCATAACGTGGTCTACCCCAACTCTATTTTTCTATTTCTTACATGGAAAAATATTAAAGTTGTCTGTGACTCAGTCTCTATCAAATTAGAATTGCACATATTGGTAGGTTTAGCGACTGTTTAAAATCCCTGACAGTATGGTATTAGGTAACTATAATATTATGCCACTACTTTCAGTATTCCCCAAGACACTTTAAGATAAGTTCACAAAAATATTCATTAAATTAATAAAAAACAATGTTCAACTTAACTTCTTGACTATGTGAACATTTAGCATACTAGAGAAAACCAATAGCTGTCCAGCAAATTAAATATAGGAAAACCAGACTTACATTTGTGTTGCAGAGTTTATACTGCTTGTAGGTGCCAATGCACACAATTGCTGCAGCCCTTGGAGGCTGGGGCTGACCCTGGACTGCCTGGTGGGATGCAGACCCATGATGGTTGGAGTCACTGCTGTGAAACAGGCTTTGAGAGACAGGAAATGAAGATGACTGATAGACTGAGGGTCCCAGGACTAGATGGCCAGCCTGAGGCCCACTTTCTTCTTGATAGAGATTCCCATGTTGAAGTGAAGGACTAGCTGCTTGGCTGTAAGTGTTCATGAGACTTGGACTCTGATGAAATACGTGGTTCCTTGATGACTGTCGCTGCCTCCGAAGTTTCTGAGGCTGCTGACCAGTATCGGTTTGTAAAGGTAAAATGTATGGCACTTTTCCATATCCATACTTTCCTGGACCGATAGGACTTCTGTTTCTGCTTCTAAAAACAGAGAAAGAGAGAGAAAACAGTTACTGAATTTATAAGTGAAGGAGCAGTTAGTTACTTATATGACATGTTGTTTTTCACAGTTTTTCACTGCAAAGCAACAGGTAACCAGCAACTTCAATCTATTTTACAGAAAGTATGTACAAGTTGTAGTCTTATTTGGTGTATTCAGAATCTCTGAAGAAGTCTATCAGCTGAACTAAAGCCTGGGCCCTCTTTAGCCAAGAGTCACATGGGAAGTCACTTAGTGTCAACTAGCAAAGGCAAATGGTTAGGCATGGTATAAAGTAGCAGTTTGGGGGAGAGGTGGTTGTTCTTTTAATCGCTAGGACGCTCCTTTAAAATGGAAATTCAGAGAATCAAAGCCGTATATTCCTAAAATTCATAATCTTGTTTCTGAGGAGCTTGAGGTACATAACAGCAGGAAATCCATACTGCGGATTTGAGTAAAGACAGAATAAAATTTGAATTCAGTATGGCAAAGGTCATTAAACATTTTGTATCCATTTAAAAGGCGTCCTGTGATTCTGCTTCATTTGCTACTTGAGAAATAAAAATGGAAACAGAAAAACGATAAGGAACATCAAAATATTACTGAAAGACTGCTGGAAAAGATGACAAATGCATGAAAATATTCTTATTATGGTACGCAGTTTATTTTCTCTTCTTTGGCCAGCTGATTTACGTTTTTGTTGTTTTTAATATACTAAGCGTGAATTAGCAATACATTAAATAAATAAGTCATGACCCCCCAATTTGCTGTCAGGATAAAAGCCCATCCTTCAGCATACATTACTAAAACATTACACAAGAGCTTGACAGCCCCCAGCAGTAATCACAGAAGTTTCAGGCCTGCTCTCTTGCACACAGATCTCGTCTCACTCACTGAAGACCCTGTGTTTTGGGCCATATTACACCTGTATCGGCACTCTCAAACAGCTAGTGCTCCCTGGAGGGTAGTTTTGTCCTCTGCACACTCACCACAACACAATGGACTCAGTCTAGACACTCCGCTGCAAATTACAAGTGAAAAATCACAAAATGAGTACCACATTTGGGTCATTCAAGAGGGTAAACCCTGGAATTTTATCTGCAAGTAACTGGCTCATCTGCATTTGCTTTTCTTGTCATCCCGTACATTGCATCAGGTCTTGATTTCTAATGCTGCAGTCTGAAGAATAGGTTGGCAAACAAGATTTCTTCTAGTTCAGAGTAATGTGTGAATACAGCTGTTTTGGGTAACCTTTGCAGCTCAGGAGGGGAGACACCATTAAAAGAAGGTCATTTTCTTTCTGTCCATAAAATGTATCTAAATTTTTTAATATATATAAAATAGACTTGAACTGCGGTGAAGAACGGAGGTTATAAATGGACATACTTATTTTCTAGAAACTGAAGTGTTACAGATGTCAGACAGCCACCAGATCAAAGAGGCTTTTCTTTGAGATTTTTTCTTTCTTGTGTTTGTTTTCTTCCCAAGTCGTATATTCTCCCAAGACTCCTGTTACATGGGAACCCTGGAAGTGATTTACTTAACATTCTAGCTTTATGGCCACGTGGGGCTTTTAATCAGTCTTCCTGGCTCAAGGATGTGTGAACAAGAGTGTTGATTTACCCTGGCAGATAAGCGACCAGCACTCTTGAGCTGTTTATACCTGTTAATCTGCTCTGTGACTGTGATGGTCATTGTTGAGGCACGGTTTTGGTAGTTAACGTAGAGGGAAGTAGTATAATGGGTTCTGGCATTAAGGGAGGGGAAAAAAGCTTCCTGTAAGTGGACAGGAGAGGAAAGAAACAGAGGTTACGAATGGGAATTATTTCAGAAGTTCACACTAAAATCAACTTGATTTAAATGAGCATAGTTTTTTGTTATGTTTCTTTTTTTTTTTTTTAATAGGGAAATAAATTTATTCTCCCTACGTTGCTGCTATTTTTAATTTTTAACATAACACTTCATTTCTGAGCAAGAGCAAAACAAAGAAACAAAAAATCTTTCTTGAAATTTCTAGTTATACTCTGCTTTCTGAAAACACTTTGTTATCATAGTCCTCGTGAAGCATCTTAGATTTTGGAACACATTGGTTCATCTTGGAAAAGAGATACAACTCCTTATTTTCACTTGCTCTAGTCTCTAATGATTCTTACAAACAGTAGTTTTCTTCTTAACCTGAGCACACCAAATTTTAAGTGTCTGAGATATGAACTTTGGCATCAACTCCTGGCACCGAGAATATTACTGCTTCATTGCAGGGAGCACAGACTGCATGGGGTGGTGTTCGCATGGGCAGACAGAGGGTGATAGGTCTACTGAAATTAGTCTTTCAAATTTATCATCTACAGTCAGGTTGCTTTCATTTTTCATCAACAGGAGGAGAAAGCTGCTAATAACTGAACAATAAGCCATGTGCAGACCAGTGGAATGGTAGGAATATGCCTCTGTCCCAGCTTTCTGAATGCCAAATTCTTTGTAGCAACAAGCACTAGACTCTTCCAGAGGAACACCTAGAGGCATCAGCAGCAACCCAACAGGAAGAACTGCTGCCTGACAAACTAGGAGAGTTTGCCTAGCAAAAGGTCAAACATGAGACTGTTGTTTGACTCTTAATCTCCAGTTCAGGGTCATGAATCGGAATTGAAAAGAACTGAAGGACATGCCAAGAAATGGTGACACAAACTAGGACTCTTCAGCCTGGAAAAAAACGATGAAATGGGCATATAATAGTCTTAGACATAGAATGACTAGTATCTGAAAAAAGACTCATGGCTGAAGCCAGCAAGTGTCCAAAAGCTGACGGAATCTCATCATATTTTTTGCAAAAAATAGAAAAACTTGATGTTGAGGGAAGCTAGATTTTTTTTTCTTGTAAAATGGTTGATCACTGCAACAAACATATGGGAACAGCACCTAAGAAGGGAAAGCAATAACAACATTCTTAGCTAGTTCATGTCTCATCTTGGCTTCTTTTTCTATACTGTAATTTGGAAATGTTGCTGGAGTCCCCACTGACAAAGAAATGAGGCACCATTTCTGGTTAGTCTAAGTTTCCAGCACCCTTATGATGACATGCCCCTAGTGGCACCAAGGCTCTCCAGGGGCGAGTCCTCTCCTTCTTTTCTCCAAATACTTAGGGCCAGAATAACGCAAGACATTGCCATGTATCACTGAATACAAGTTTCAATTTGCTCAGGTTGTGCAGTAATTATGATCTGGAATTTTCAGGGAACACAATTTCTCTGAAATGGAAAGTTAACTTTTTGTAGCCAGGAACATCACATTTCTTTCAATGGACAAACTTCCGGAAACAAACTGTAACGCACAACCTCTAATTATTAACAACTTTATCGGTGTCCATGCATTCATTTAAACCAATATTGCCTGGATTGAAACTATGCTGAACACTGTTTTGCCTTTAAAGCATCTTTCATTCACACGTGGCCACATCCTTATAAGCTAGGAATGCAGTTTGCTGCAATGTAATAAATAAGCTTGTAAAAATAGCTTGGTGGCAATTAACTTATGTAATTCTTGGGGAGTGTCAGGCAAAATCTATCCTGCCTTCCAGCAATGAGGGATGGAGGACTATGTAGGTTCATACGCAATGAGAAAACAACAGGGGAAGAGGAATCAGCGAAAGGAAAAAAATCTAGCCTTAACTTAATAATCAGAATTAAACTAACCTTCCTGACACTGTTTGTTTTATGCTAAATCAACCCATCTTTGATCTGCTGGTAGGAGATGGAAGTAGGTCAAATCCTGATAGTTTGCTGGGCATTTTCTGTTGCCAGCAGGACTTTTTCTTACTTGTCATTCATTATGGTTACCTATATTCAGCATAAGCCACATGGCTCACTCCTCCCCACAGCATGGCTTGGAAGCTCCTACCCAGGTCAGAGCTGGGTTGCACTCTCATTTAACGCAACAGGTAAAGGAGGAAAAAAGAACTAGCAAGTAACAGCACACCCCTAAGCCTTGTGCCTAATTAGCCAGACCTAAGCTAGAGTGAGATTTTGCAGCATTAGAATTCACATATCCACGTATGCTAAAAACCAGCAGAGTCATCCTTCTTAATGCAGCAATGGTTAAGAACAGCATTGGTGTAGGATGCTGAGTATGGGTTGCTACAGGAGTGAAGTTAGTTGAGTGTATGAACCATAGTCAACAGCTCTCAGAAAAACTCTGAAAATCCAGTCTGAGCAAGACCTGAGTTTGAGACAACTTTGACAAAGCTTTTCCAGCAAGGTGTTAGATTCTGTCTTTACAGGTCCATGGTTCCCCAGCATCAATAGAAATAATTACAAGAGTCTGGCAGCAGAATGGAGCCCCATGCTCCTCCCACCAGCACAATTCCTAAAATAGCTGTATTTATAAAGGATTCTAATATATTTCCAAAACCTGCAGCATGCTGCACTGTACTGACACATCAAGGATATGACTGCGTAAATACAAACTCTTCACATATCCTATATGAAAACAGCAATAATGAATAATGCTTAAGTTCCTTTTGATAAATGAAGTCCCTGCAGAGCAGATATTGTTTATAGATGGATTTTCTTAGATATAAAACCATAAATTGGAGCACCAATCATGAGCACGACTGCAGAGTTAATCTCCATTAGGTATGAGAAGTCAACCACTGACACTAAGATATGAGCATTATCGTGCTCAGAACTGAAGCAGTTAAAATAATACTTTACTGCTCATTTAACTATACAACAAATAGTTGAAAATCAAAAGAAACCCAACTCCCAGAGAGGAGAAAACACCAACTGTTTGAAAAACAGGTGACAGGAAAAAGAAGCCTGAGGCTTTATTCTGCAGGATTACTCACTTGTGTAAACCCAGTACTCTTTTGGCACGTTTGTGCCCTTCAGGAAATTACCAACTACCTTCTACATCAATCTTTTCAAAAGAACTCCCCTTTTCAGCTGAACCCAATATGACTGTATCAGCAGAACAGTGACTCTAATTTTCCATTGCTTGTAAATTAACTTCCATAGTTGGAAATTTAGTAGGTTTGTCAGGTGTACTTCCTTCTCAGGGTCCATACAGTCCTCAGATGTACAGACACAGCTTAACACCAGGGAGAGCTACGTTCATATCCTACATCTGTTTCATTTAGAGAAAAGTTCCTCCGCCTAGTCCAGCCAGATCAGCTCAGGTAGAGAAACAACACGCTCCCAGGTTTGTCTTATGCTAGGCCAGTTAATTTTACACAAGCTTTCAGCTGTATATCTTTATGTCAGTGAGATTTCAGACACTCCTGGCCCACTCACGTTCATAAAACTATTTCATGGAGGCCAAGCCTTTTATTTAACTGCTTCTAATAAAAAGATATCAACTGATGATTGTCTACAATACTTTGCATGGAGAAAGATCCTAAATACCCCTTCAAAAAATTAGAAGCAACAGAAAGGAAGAAACATCAAAAAGTATCAAAGCATCAAAAGTATCAAGAAGTATCAAAGAGGCAAGAATAAATAAATCTCACCAGCTCCATCACCTGTTAGGCTCTCTGGCTAAACTGTCTAGTATATCAGATAAACACTTAATAAAAAGTTGTTCGGTACTTTACTGGATAAAAGAAGAGAAAGAGGAAATAAGAGGAGGAAAAGAAGTATTCAGCAATCTTTGCAGTCAGTTAGGATGAAAACTGCATGTACTACGGACAAGCAAAGGGGAGAAAAATGCCACCAAGAACAGAGTTACCACCTAAAGGCAAATTACTGCTTAACAGAAAAGGTTATGTTGAAAAGTAAAGTAGCTGCATTAAGTGTTTCATGTCAGACCATAGCCAGCAGACATCTCTGATCTACTGTCTTCATCTCAAGTAGAGGCATAACAGCTGTTTAATGCAGATCTGGAAATCTTATTTCTTTGGGCATAATTCTCATAAATACACACACCTCCCTGATTGTTCAGAGAAATCTGTTTAGCATTTTGATAAAAAAAATGACACACCCCTTTAAACTCCAGCCAACCTAAATATATTATTGAATTAAAAAATACATTTGCCCAGACAAGTATGAAAATTAGGTTTGGTGCTATTACTGTAACGATTGTAGCAAATATCTTAAAATAATTATCATTAGATGGTATTCTTATTGGTCTAACTATTAACAATTTCTCTCATGCTGAGGATAAGCCAGCTGAGAATAGCGAGAAGTGGCCCCTTGCAGCACACTCCGAGGAACAGAAAGGAATTTTGTTGTAGTAGCTTTTTCTAATTTTAGCCATAAGCATGAGTGTGCCTTGGTGGGCAAATAAATGTATTATCACTGCCTCATAGAGTTTATGCTAAGAATAATGCTTTGAACCTTAAGTGTTCTTGAGGTTCACTAAGAATGAAGCACTTTTGCAGCTGGTGGGCTGGTTATTTGTATTTAATAGAAACCCTCTTTGAACCAAGGATATGCAGGTCTTTACACACGCAAGATAACAGGTGGATGCCTAGGAAATCTGTAATCTTAAGCGCTCTTTACAACAGATCTTCTCATTTTTTCCCTTTTTTTATCACTTCCTTTCTCCTTACATTTCTCTTTCTCCCACCATTCTCTAAACAGAGGTTTCTTGGCTCACTTCCAGCTGAAGCATAACTTGTTTTCATTCTATTCTGATGTCAGACAGAATAAAGAATGTATTCTACATGAGCTTTGCAGCATTTCAGTAAACCTATCTCCTAGTATCACAATACTGCTTCTCTTGTAAAGGAAAAACTACAAGGCTGAACATTAGCAAAACCTCTTATTTATGACACCACGGAAGACTACTTGTCCTACTGTTGGAATGTTTGCTTAGAACGAACCCAAAGAAACTGTCAACTTCCCCCATTTTCAATTCACAACCTTTCACACTGGTTCTCAAGGCGTAACATAGCATTCAGGGAAGGTATCAGCCTTCAGCCACCAGTTTCACCAGGGATGAGGAGGAAAAACTGCACAAGAATTCCAGTCTTTGTGACATTTTTTTCAAAATGTTTTCTTGTCTATTGGCGGAAATTACTCTACAAGCAGAAGACAACAGTTTTCTTCCCTCTATGCCCAGTCACAATAATCAACGTAATGAAAGACAGCAGAATCTCATCACAGAGTATGTGGATAGATCTGAAACCAATGCTTAGAACTGTTTAAATTTTGAGAGTTTGCTTGAGTTTGAAGCTTTTTTCAAAATCTTCAGAAGCTTGCTATACCAGGAATCTTGTCGTGGAATTAAGAGGTAAGTCCTCTAATACACTAAGGAAAGTCATCTCATCAGTGAGTCTGGTCTAGCTGCACATGCACGTGCAGCCTGATGATGCTCTGGGTGCCCAGGACCCAAGCACTCTTCAGGCTCTTGCCTTATCTTCTCACTCAGGAATTAAGCAGTGGCATATAATCTAATTCCCAAAGTGCTGGTGGCTCTATTTTTGTCCTATCAATACAGCAATCAATCCACAGCTAGCACCTACTCAGGCTGAACTTCAGTGATCTATCATCAGAAACAGAGGTTCTATGTGCAAGACAAAAGTGGGAAAAAAGACAGAAGAGTACAAATATGATTTACAGCTTTAATTCCCAAACAATATTCCATATGATGTACCACTGCAAAATGTCTTTTAAACTACACTGATTTGTACTTTTGCATTGCAGTTACTAATTTCTATTAAAAAAAAAAGTTCCAAAAGTGCATTTCTTTGATTCCCACTAGAAATTTAGTTCTAAAGATGCTCAGTCCCCTTAGATCCTTATCACAGCTCTTTGGCTTAAATTTAAGTTCTACTACCCATCATGGTTTTAACAGAACTATACACATGCTGAAGTTAGTAGGCCAAATCCTCTTTAACTAAATCAAGTACATATACTCTAACTTAACTAAATCTATTTCTGTGGATGATTATACCAAGGTTTAACCTCATGATTTATATCATAGCAAAGTATCTAATTAGCAGCATTATATTACTGTAATTGACAGCTTTTAAAGGACACTACTCATTTACACACAGTTCAAGTACTTAATGTAGTTAGAGTTGCCTTGATTTTGTTTCTGAAGAACTGAAAGTGACTTATTAGATATTTCTGTCAGCAATGAAATTATTGAAATATCACTCCAATATTTAAAACTTTATTAAGAAAAAAAATAAAGGGAGACCAAGAAGTCTCTGCAGACACAAGACTTCAAATGGAAAAAACAGCTCCTAATTACATCAGTTTCTGTTAACAGGATAGGTACAAGTATATATATTTTTAATGTACTTTATTATTTTATTAGTCCTAAAATAGAATCCTTAAAATAATTTCAGATATACATTTTTAATGCCTGGCACTTCCTCCATAATTCAAAACTGTAACTGGGTTACAACTGCCCTATTCAACCATTTGCTTTCCAGCCCTCCTACTGCTTTTAATTTTCTTTCATATTTTGTGTATTCTTAGGCACACAGTTAACAAGGTTTACTCTAAAGAGACTGTCCACCATGCATTTCTGGCCTCCTCGTCTTAAGTCACAAAATAAACTGTCTTATCCTGGTCATAACTGCTATCAGTTTATACCTCACAGGTTTTTACAGCAGATTCTTTCACATGTAACATTTTTAACAAAAATGAATAATTTACTGGTTCTGAGAACATATTTCCATCTACTCAAAAGGGAGAGCTCTCAATAGTCCAGCTGATTGACATCAAAAGCCACTATGTATTATCTCTCAGTACTGTACCACAGCCCTATGCAGCTTTACATTCCACGTACTCACTTTTCACCATCTCTAAATCAATCTGGAGAAAACCACCTAAACACGAATGAAAGGGAGCCCTTTGACTCTGTTTTATGTTATGAAAAAGCCTGCCTATCTGCTCAGTGACCTAGAAAATAGAAAATAGCCTTAAAGCAGTGAGCAGTTACCTTTGTCAAATATTTGGTCACAGGAGAGTTAAACCACCATTCCTTCTGAGAGTGTGTCACACATTGGAAAGAGGAACCATCATTGCAAACTTCTTTTGCCACATTCTAGCACATTATTCACACTTCATCAGCTCATTTCATTGCAATTAAATTGGTGCAGGCATTCACTTCATTTTACTGATTTTCATTATCAAGGTAACTAAAACAACAGAACTATTTTGGTTTACATTTCTGGTAACTTTGGTAACCACATCATGGTTTGTGGACATTCATTGCTCCCTATGTTTGAAATACGCTTGAGTATTAAAACTATTCTGAGCATATTTGTCCTAAACTTTTCAACTGCTAGAAGACACAGAGTAACCAACTGTGCCTAAAAAGTGCATCTTCTGTAGGAAAATGGATTATGCCTCAGAGGGGATTCTTCTGTCCTTTCTGTATCATATAAGGGGCAAAAAATATTTACATTTTTCTGACAGAGTAGAATTAACGAATCATGTCACGAAGTGCCTCTTGTGAACAGTTCTAATTAACCGGATTCATATAAGAGATATACATGTGGACTATCTTAAATGAAATTTTCCATCTTCAGAGATCACCATTAATACCCGAGTCTAGCACATTTGCAATACACTCAGTACAATAACTGACTATATTGGCTTTTGCTGATCTCCCAGCAAGTGCTATATAACCTCATTTATGTCATTTTCAACACTGTGACAGGATTTCAGAATTTGAACCCAAATACTACAGTCCTCTTTTTCTATGAGTTGAAAAACACTCTGATCCCAGGACAATTAGTTACAAGTCTACAAGTTTTTCCTCTTAGCTTCATCTTTAAGGTTTGATTGAATAATGTAACCATGCAGTTGGCAGGTAAAACAGTAAAAGTTCAACACAAGTAACCACATAACTCTGTTGAGATGCATTACAACTGTGATGGGAGCTTTGTTGTGTTTCTACGCCTTACTGAGCAGGCAATAATTCATCGGTAAAATGCACTGTCTCACATCTGACTGAATGCTAGCAGCGTTCCCACTTCCCCTCCCCGCCTCCAGTCAACACACTTCAGAAATGAAATGTTCAGTACTAAGATTAAGTAAGCTTCTCAGGTGGCTTGCAATTACAGTATAACGTTAGGTTTTCATTTTTGGAAATACCATTCAAAGCATGCTCACAGTAGCATCATAAAAATTCATACTAATTAGGTAATAATTAGTGAGACCTAGAGCATATCAGAGGAATTAATAACCAGATGAGAGGTGGGACAGCACGAAGTCAACCTGAGGCCAAAACCACTCCAGCCAGCTACTCATTTTGCCACGAAATACCTCATGTGCTCTTTATTGCTATTAGAACCTGTTTGGAATTTTATTCAGAAGGAAAAAAAAAAAAAAAAAAAAAAAAAAAAAAAA